>Ga0222668_1000119_pt1 | contig 58115 bp, 42 predicted proteins | sample AntAcemetagen728_FD_179823 | JGI IMG/M metagenome (GOLD analysis project Ga0222668, IMG submission 179823) | Saline water microbial communities from Ace Lake, Antarctica - #728 | ecosystem: Environmental > Aquatic > Non-marine Saline and Alkaline > Saline | place: Antarctica: Ace Lake...
GTTTTGCGGAATAGTCGAGCAGTGCCTCGCGACCTTTGTCACGCACGTCGCTACAGATGCGTTCGACGACTTCCTGCGGCGACAGGGGTTCGCCGAAGAGTTCGATCGTGCGTTGACGGCCGGCTTCCGAGACGACATTGCCGCGCGGGCTGAGCTTTTCGCGGAGTTCGCTGAAGAGCGCGGCCGCGTCGTCGCGGGTGCAGTCGATGGTCGTGATGTCGAGGGCGCTGTGCTGTGTCATGAGTCCGTATTATGCGATGCCGGGAACGGGAAAGTTTTCGGTGAATTCCGCGACTTCACCTTTGACGGTTTCGATGTTGGAATCGTCATCGGGAGCACCCAGGACGCGGAGAATCCAGGCACCGACCTTTTTCATCTCGTCCTCTTTCATCCCGCGAGTCGTAAGAGCGGCGGTGCCGATCCGGATACCGCTGGGGTCGAGGGGCTTACGCTGGTCGTAGGGAATCATGTTTTTGTTGACGGTGATGCCGGCTTTGTCGAGGGCTTCTTCGGCGATTTTACCGGAGAGGTCGATCGCGGTGACGTCACACAGCATGAGGTGGTTGTCGGTTCCGCCGGAAGCGAGTTTGATGCCGCCTGCCATCAGGGTGTCAGCAAGCGTTTTCGCGTTGGCGACGATCTGCTGGGCGTAGACTTTGAAGGAGTCTTCGCTGGCTTCTTTGAAGCAGATCGCTTTACCGGCGATGACGTGTTCCAGGGGGCCGCCTTGAATTCCGGGGAAGACTTCCCGGTTCAGGTCTTTGGCGTATTTCTTTTTCATCAATACGAAACCGGAACGGGGACCACGCAGTGTTTTGTGTGTTGTGGAAGTCACGAAGTCGGCAACTTCGACGGGGTTGTTATGCACTCCCCCGGCAACAAGACCGGCGTAATGAGCCATATCGACCATCAGGACCGCACCGACTTCAGCGGCGATTTCTGCGAATTTGGGGTGATCAATTTCGCGGGGATACGCGGACGCACCGGCGATGATCATTTTCGGTTTGTGTTCACGTGCGAGTTTCGCGACCTGATCGTAGTCGATCTGGTGGTTGTCTTCGCGAACGCCGTATGGGACTGGGTTGTAAAGTGTGCCGGAGAAGTTCAGCTTCATACCGTGAGTCAGGTGACCGCCGTGTGCGAGGTCCATCGCCAGGAATGTGTCACCCGGTTTCAAAACGGTGAAGTAAACGGCCATGTTGGCCTGAGAGCCGGAGTGGGGCTGGACGTTGGCGTATTCGGCTCCGAAGAGGCTGCAGGCTCGGTCGCGGGCGACGTTTTCGACGATGTCGACGTATTCACAACCGCCGTAATAGCGACGTCCGGGAAGTCCTTCTGCATATTTGTTCGTGAGGATCGAGCCAGCTGCTTCCATGACGGCGGCGCTGGTGTAGTTTTCAGAAGCGATCAGCTCCAGGCCTTGTTTCTGCCTTTGGGCTTCAGACTGAATACAGTTCCAGATTTCAGGATCACACGACTCGAGCACGGACATTCCTATAAACTCCCATGGATATATAGTCAAAAATCGGGGTACAAATAGTACCATAAAGGGGATATCACTTATTTTGCTCCCTTATAATGAAGGATTGCTCTGAAAGCTACCCAACGCATTCGTGTATCAGTATCCTCGGGGAAAGTTTACTGGTCAGGATAATGATATTTTCAACACACTTACCTGATAACCCCCTTTTTGCTCGAAATTCTCGTTTTAATGTATTATTACTTAACCTATGGCCGAAACCGAAGAACAACCTGATCAACTGCTACAAGGCTCTCCCGCTTTACAGGGGGAACGTGTGGTGTTTACCGGCACGCTTGCCTCAATGACACATCAGAGGGCGTGGGAGTTCGTGGAACAGCATGGCGGGCAGGCTGCGCAGCATGTAAGTCGGCAGACGACACTGCTGGTGGTTGGTGAAGAAGGCTGGCCACTGGAAGCCGACGGTTCGCCTTCGGTGAATTTGAGTCAGGCGCAGGAGCTGATTCATGAAGGAACGCCGATTCAGATCATCAAGGAGTCGGACTGGCTGGCGCTGATTGAGCTGCGCGACCCGGGCGTGAATGTCGATCAGCTTTATACGCCGGCGATGCTGACACAGATGCTGGATGTGCCAGTGACGACGATCCGTCGCTGGGAACGTCAGGGGTTGATCAAGCCGGTACGGAAGATTTTTCGGCTGCCCTACTTTTCCTTTCAGGAAGTGGCGAGTGTGCGGCGGTTATCGGAACTGCTTGAATCGGGAGTGAATCCGCGGGAGCTGGAAAGCAGCCTGCAGCATCTGGGTAAGTTCTTTAACGAGATCGACGCGCCTTTGTCACAACTCACGTTGCTGGCGCAGGACGCACAACTATTGTTGAAAGACGCGCGTGGTCTGATTGATCCCCGACAGGGGCAGCGGGTATTTGACTTTGGCACGGAAGAAACCGCACTGAACGAACTAGCGGATGAAGAATCGTACGAGGGGACGATTGAATTTACGGAGCATCTGAAAATGCCGGTGGAATCGCCGGAATCGCAAGAGCGCAGTTCGGATGAATGGTTTCAGCAAGGTTGCCAGTTTCTGGATGCAGGCGAAGCAAAGTCGGCGATTGAAGCGTTTCGGCTGGCGTTGCTGGGACAACCCGATATGCCCGAGGCGCATTTGCATCTGGCTGAGGCACTGTATCTGAGTGGGAGCACGGAAGGGGCACTCGAACGCTATTATGCGGCGGTGGAATGGGATCATGATTATATCGAAGCCTGGACGCAATTAGGGTGCCTGCATAATGAGCTGGGTGATCCGGAAGCGGCGTTGCATGCGTTTGAGATCGCACTGCGGGTGCACCCCGATTATCCGGATGCGCATTTACATATCGCCGAGGTGCTGAATCAGTTGAATCGAGTTGAAGAAGCGGTTCCGCACTGGAAGGTGTATCTGGAATTCGATGAAATGGGCCCGTGGGCCGAATTGGCGCGACAGCGATTGCAGGAATACGACAACGATCAACTGGAACAGCAGTTCCCGTAGAGCGCTCGTTCAGAAAAGTGGATGTTGCTGGTTGCTGTACGATTGATATTCCTCTTTTGGTCGCTGCGCCTCTCCTTATAATTGTTACTCAGTTCTTTACCAGCATAACTTGATTCCAACACGCATTAGGGTTATGTTGTTATTTTGACACCAAAATAAAAACAAATGCAGATTGGAAACAAACTCCGATGAAAATTGAACGCATCGAAACCCTGGTGTGTCATGCCCGGATGAGAAACTGGGTGTTTGTGAAAGTGGTCACAGATCAGCCTGGTCTATTTGGCTGGGGAGAGGCCACTTTGGAATGGCATACGCGAGGCGTTGCAGGAACGATTGAGGATTTATCTCAATTGCTGATAGGCGAAGATCCGCGACGCGTCGAATATTTGTGGCAGATGATGTGGCGACAACATTTCTGGCATGGAAGTGGGGTCACTCGTTCGACGGCTATTGCCGGCATCGATCTGGCGCTGTGGGACATTCTGGGAAAAATTCACGGAGTCCCCTGTCATCAACTCTGGGGAGGCCCGGTTCGCGATTACATTCGACTGTATTGTCATCTGGGTGGCGGCAATATGGAAACCTTTTATCAGACATCCACTGATAACGCGGCGCAATTTGCCGAGCTGGCAGAACAGGCGGTGGCTGATGGGTTCACCGCTTTCAAATCGATGGCAGTGCCGCCGACGATGCCGATTGAAGGCTTGAAACCACTAAAAGCGGCCGATGATTGTGTGGCTGCGATGCGGGAAGCGGTCGGGGATGATATCGATATCATGGTAGACTGCCACGCCCGCCCTTCTCCGGCGATGGGAATGCAGTTTGCGAAAATACTGGACCCATATGGTTTGTATTTCTTCGAGGAACCCTGCTGGCCGGAATCGATCGATAGCCTGGCGAATATCAATGCAGCGGTCATGACGCCGATTGCGACTGGCGAACGACTGACGCATCTGGCAGCGTTCCGCGATCTGTTTGAAAAACGGGGCTGTGAAATTTGTCAGCTCGATTTGACTCATTGTGGTGGATTCACTGAAGCACGGCGGATTGCCGCTCTGGCAGACGCGTACCGGATTTCACTCGCGCCCCACAACCCGCAAGGCCCTGTCAGCACGGCTGCGTCTCTGGAATTTGGGTTCTCTCAACCGAGTTACATTATCTGCGAATCAGTGCATGACGATGTTCCCTGGCGGCAGGATGTCGTCGAAGAAGGCTTTGTGATTGATCCCAAAACGAGAACGGTCAAGCCGAACCAGCAGCCGGGGCTGGGGATTTCGATCAATGAAGCAGAGGTCAAGAAACATCCGTTTCAACAGGAGACAGTACAGCGCGTGTTCTATCAGGATGGTGCGGTTGGAGACTGGTAAGCGTATTTCGACGTGCTGGCGTTGATTGAAGAGTGCGCCCCGTTTGAACTGACATCACAATCATTCATTACACTGGAAACCTTATGAGTGACCAATCAATACAGGCGTCATTGCAGGCGGTAACCGAGTCAGCATTTCAAGGGCAAATTGGTGTGGCGACGGTCGATATTACGCCGCCCGTGGGAATTTATGCTCGTAACTGGGGGGCCGCCAAGCACGACGTCGCCGATTCGATTCATCGGCGTCTGACTTTGAATGCGCTGGTGCTATATGCGGCGGGTGCAGAGCAGCCGTTGATTTTTCTGGATGCCGACCTGGGCTGGTGGCGTTCGTTAATTACGTTTAAGCGGTTTCAGTCGCGATTGCTGGAAGAGTTGGAAATCAACGAGTCGGCTTTGATTTTCGGGTTGAGTCACACACACGCGTCTCCGCCTCTGACTGATCCCGATCCGGATTTACCGGCCAGTGATTCATTGGCGGAATATCTGGAAACGGTTTATCAGGCTTGCCTTGTTGCAGTACGTGAAGCGATCAAAAACGTGGCGGCGGCAGTGTTGGAATGGAAGACGGGGCACTGTCAGTTGGCAGCGATGCGGGATCTGCCCGATCCTTCTCCCGAAGCGGAGCGGATCATTTGCGGCTGGAATCCCGGTGAACCCGCCGACGATACGCTGGTGGTGGGACGGATCAGCGATGCGTCTGGAACTCTCAAAGCGGTGATTGTGAATTACGCCTGTCATCCGACTACGCTGGCCTGGGACAATACCGCGATTTCACCCGATTATCCGGGAGCGATGCGGGATACGATTCAAGAAACACTGGGGGTCCCTGCTCTGTTTATGCAAGGGGCTTCGGGGGAACTAGCGCCGCGGTATCAGTATGTAGGTGATACCGAAGTCGCGGATCGGCATGGGCGACAACTGGCTTATGCTACGCTTGCGACGCTGGAAGATATGGAACCTGCGGCGACGTGTCTGGAATACCAGGGGGTGATGGAGTCAGGGGCGCCACTCGCAGTGTGGAGACATGCGGCAGTGAAACCGAGTTCTTTATTGAAAGCGCTTGAGCTGAAAGTGGAACTGCCGTTAAAGGATTGGCCGTCTGCTGAGGAATTGGAACAACAACGCGCGGCATGTACTGACCGTGCTTTAGAAGAACGCTTGCGACGGCGGCGGAATATTCGTCGCGGGATTGGCGATGGGTCGACGCTGGACTTGCCGATCTGGGTCTGGCGGATAGGGGATACGATTCTGGTGGGCAGTCCGACCGAAGCATATTCAATTCTGCAGCGCGAATTGAGAAAACGATTTCCGGAGCGGACGATTGTGTGTTTGAATCTGATCAACGGAACAACCGGGTATTTGACGCCGGCAGAATTGTATGATCTGGATTTGTATCAGGTCTGGCAGACGCCGTTCGAGCGAGGCGGCCTGGAAATTTTGATCGAAGGAATGGCGGATGCCATCAGGCAGATGACTGCCGAGTAATCTGATATTCGCGAAGTGTCGCTGTCATTTTGAGGATCTGAGATCACAAACAAAGCAGAAAGGCAAAGAGAATGTCGGGGATGATTCGGGGAGTTTTGCCGGTATTGCATACACCTTTGCTGGCTGATGAAACGATTGACCGGGAATCGTTAGCGCGGGAGATCGACTGGTGTTATGAGCTGGGCGCGGATGGCATCTGTGGGGCGATGGTTTCGGAAGTGCTGCGTCTGACTTATGAAGAACGCCTGGAGCTGACACGGTTGATGTCTGAGATTTCGGATGGCCGCGGGGCCGTGATCGCCAGCGTGGGAGCGGAGAGTACGAAGCAGGCTCTGGTGTTTGCCCGTCATGCTGAAGAGGCGGGCTGCGATGCGGTGATGGCGATTCCCCCGGTGACAACGGCGCTGCCGGAGTCGGCTTTGTGGGATTATTTTTCTGCAATCGCCGATCAATGTTCCTTGCCATTGATTGTGCAGGACGCGTCTTCCTATGTGGGGAATGCGATCTCGATTGATTTTTACCGCAGGTTGCTGGAGCAGTATGGTGCGGAGAAGATTCGGTTCAAACCGGAGGCATCGCCGATTGGTCCGAATCTGTCGGCGCTGCGTGATGCGACGGACGGGCTGGCTTTGATCTATGATGGCTCGGGCGGGATTCTGCTGGTAGATGCCTATCGTCGGGGTATCAGTGGAACGATGCCGGGCGTGGATTTGCTGGATGGAATTATTGCTTTGTGGAAAGCACTCCGGTCCGGCGATGAGGCGGCGATCTATCGGGTTTACTTTCCGATCTGTGCAATTGTGGCGCTGCAGTTACAGGCGGGCCTGGATGGTTTTCTGGCAATTGAGAAATATTTGTTGGTCAAACGCGGTATCTTTTCGTCGGAACAGCGCTGCATGCCACACGCGTGGTCGCTCGATGAAGAAACAAAAGCGGAAGTGGATCGGTTATTCGATTTGCTGATGCAGGCATTGTAGCAGAAGCAGGGATCTCGCTTCAGGGGGACATTGTTGTGGTTGAATCGGAAAACCGATCAGAGAGCGATCAGACGGCGCCAACACATGCGCGGTATATGACACTGTCGTTGTTGTGTCTGATTGCTGCGATTGCTTATATCAGTCGCAATGCGATTTCGGTGCCTGCGAAACTGATTCAGGAAGAACTGGGAATCAGCCTGACTCAAATGGGTTGGGTGATGAGTGCTTTTTTCTGGAGTTATGCGTTATCACAAATTCCCAGCGGCTGGATTGGTCATATTTGGGGAACGCGACGCGCGCTGACTGCGTTTGCGATTTTATGGTCGATTGCTACCGCGCTCACCGGCGTGGTGGTGGGGTTCTGGACTCTGATTGTCGCGCGGCTGGTTTTTGGGGTCTCACAAGCGGGGATCTTCCCCTGCTCTGCGAATACAATTTCGAAATGGCTGCCGGAATCGGGGCGTGGTTTTGCGAGCGGAATACTGGGAAGTTTCATGTCAATCGGCAGTGCAGTCGGCACGGTTTGTATGGGGGTACTGCTGGTCGGGTTTGAATGTTTTGGCGTTTCGGTTCCCGCTGTTACGTGGCGGACGGGAATGTGGATTTTTGCGGTGCCGAGTGTTTTGTGGGCGGTCTGGTTTTATTACTGGTTTCGGGATCAACCGGAAAAACATCCTGGCGTCAACGCGGCAGAATTGCAGTTGATCCGTGGAACACAAGCAGCCTCTTCGGTGGAAAATAAGGAAGAGTCGTCTGAGGTCCCGCATGGAGAACCGACTCCCTGGGGAAAGATTCTGACGAGTTTTTCGATGTGGATGATCTGCGGTCAGCAATTCTTTCGGGCGGCCGGCTATATTTTTTACGTCACGTGGTTTCCGGTTTATCTACAGGAGTCACGTGGGATTACGATGTCGTCTTCCGGAATTTGGGCAAGTTTTCCTTTGATGTCGTATGTGGCGGGGAATGCCTTAGGTGGTGCTACCGTGGATTGGATTCTGCGAAAGACAGGAAGTCGTCGCTGGAGCCGACAAGTGGTGGCGATTGTTGCGATGCTGGGTTGTGCGGTGTGTACTCTGTTTGCTTATTATGTGCGGGAGATGAATCTGGCAATGACGCTGATTTCAATCAGTACGTTTTTTGCCGGCCTGAGTGGTTCGTGTGGTTATACGGTGACGATTGATAAAGGAGGTCAGCATGTAGCGCCCATTTTCGGGATGATGAATATGGCGGGCAACCTGGGAGCGGCGCTGTTGCCTGTGATCGTGGGGGGATTATTCGACGCAGGAATCTATGATGGGGTATTGATTCTGATAACGGTCACCTATGTTGCGGCTGCGCTCTGCTGGGTTTTCCTGAATCCGAGTGGGACCGTGTTTGATGAGGCGCGCTCATCGGAACAGACGTAAAAAAAGCTCTGAGCGGCGGTCGCGAATCAGAGCTTTATCAAAGGTTCTGGTTTGTTCAAAATCAAGACAGGTTCAGTTCAAACTCCAATAAATGACATAAGCGCCGACAATGATCGTATAACAGAACGAAAAGACGAGCATTTTTGTGAGAAATCGACCGGCGCTGGCATCTTCCGAGGCCATCACTTCAATTTCCTCTGCTGAATACGGTAACGCCTGATTTGACTGTGGTGCGGAAGTCGCATCAACTGCATGGTTTGGATCGTTCATGTGATTATCTTTGATTTAAGGTGTTAAACGAGGATCGCAATTATTTCTCCAGGAGTTCACGTAACAGGTTACTGGAGGGATAAGGGTGACCGCAATGCTGCACGAACGCTTCTCCGTAGGCAACGCCAATTTCTTTTCCACGCGCCGCAGACCAGCGTTCGGTTCCATCGAGGTATTCGTCGAGCCCGTGTTGTTTTCTGAGCCAGGCACGTTGACTGTCGTGACAGGCGAGCATTTTTATTTTGAGATCGAATGTTTCTGAGATGTCGATAATGAATTGCGGTTTGATTGGATTTCCGAAATAGTCAGAGCCTTCGATGGGATCGACGTAATACAGGTGCGGAATCTTCTCTGTGGGGGGAGCCGGCTGAAACTGATGCGTTGTATAATTAGGAGCAGATGCACCGAAGCAGGCATCTCTGACCAGTCGGCTGGTCATTTCATGATCGCTCATGTAATCCACGGGAGGCGCTGTCAGTACGATATCCGGGCGGGCTTTTCGAATGGCCTCGGTAACCCGCTGGCGGGAATCCTGATCGACGACGATGGATAGATCCCGAAATTCGAGGCACATGCAATCGGCGCCCAGCAGGTCGGCTGCTTTTTGGGCTTCGGCGCGGCGGACATTGGCGATTTCCACCGGTCCCATTTCCGCACTTCCGCAATCACCGGCCGTCATTGTGGCGACGGTGATGTGGCATCCTCTATTTTTTAAGCGGGCTAATGTACCCGCGCATTGGATTTCGATATCATCCGGATGGGCGTGAATCGCAAGAATTCGTGGTGATTCTGCCTGATTTACCATGGAAATTTCTCTCTCTCTGTCTATTTAGGTCTAATAAATACTGGTGAGTATTTCGTCTGGTTAGTTATAATAAATATTCATAAAAAATACACGCACACCGGGTCTACTGTTCGCGTGATTACTTTTATTGGCTGGCTTAACTCGGTTGAATCGAGATGAGGGCATAATTTCCTCATGTAAATTCAGTCAGCTTCATTCTTGCTTGATCAGGTATAAAACGTCTAATGGCCATTGATACTGCACGCGCTGTTCATGTGACTCCGAAATCCAAATTTGTAAGACACACGAAAGTCCCCACAGTAATTTTTGAAACGTCTTCCGAGTTGGCGAAGTATGTTGCCTCAGTCGTTGCCAAGTTAATACGTTCCAAAAATGAAGCGAAAACTCCTGTTATTCTGGGCTTGCCTACCGGATCAACGCCACTGGGGGTTTATCGTGAATTGATTCGCCTGCATAACGAAGAGCAGCTCGATTTTTCGAACGTCGTGACGTTCAATCTGGATGAATACTGGCCGATGGATCCGGAGTCGATTCACAGCTATCACAAGTTCATGCGGGAAAACTTTTTTGATCATGTGAATGTCAAACCGGAAAATATTCATATTCCCCGAGGCGATATTGCTGCTGAAGATGGCGATATTGCTGCTGAAGATGTTGACGCTTACTGCGAAGAGTATGAAAGGGCCATCGAGACGTTTGGCGGCCTGGACCTGCAATTGTTGGGGATTGGCCGTTCCGGGCATATTGGTTTTAATGAACCGGGTAGCGCACGCAATAGTCTGACGCGTCTGGTAAACCTGGATCCTGTGACGCGACGCGATGCCGCCAGCGGATTTTTCGGAGAAGATAACGTCCCGCATCACGCGATTACGATGGGCGTCGGCAGTATTCTGGCTGCGAAAAAAATTATCATTATGGCTTTGGGTGAACATAAAGCTGCGGTCGTCAATCGTGCTGCAGAACAGGAAGTGACCGATGAAGTTTCGGCAAGTTTCCTGCAGACTCATCCTAATTCCCTGTTTGCCGTCGACAGTGCTGCTGCGGCTGAGTTGACTGCGGTCAAAACTCCCTGGATTGTGGGGAACATTGAATGGACGCCTCAACTGGAGAAAAAAGCAGTCATCTGGCTCGCTGGGGAAGTCGGTAAACCTCTCTTAAAGCTGGAAACAGACGACTTTTTGCAGAATCATTTGCATCAACTGATTTACAAATATGGCTCCGTCGCTCAGATTCGTCAGCGTGTTTTTGATGAACTACTGGAACGGATTTGTACCAAACCTGCGGGCGTTGATCCCCAGAAAATAATCGTTTTCAGCCCTCATCCGGATGACGATGTGATTTCGATGGGAGGCACTCTGATTACACTGGCTGATCAGGGGCACGAGGTTTATATCGCGTATATGACCAGCGGAAATATTGCCGTATTTGATCATGATGCATTACGCCATATTGACTTTGTGCTGGAGTTCCACAAGCTGTTCCCCCCCGATGATCAGCCAACGCTGGAACATTTGCAGAAGTTGAGGGAAGACATCGATAGTAAAAATGCAGGAGATCTGGATACGGCAGAGATGTTGGGAATTAAAGGTTTGATCAGAAAAACCGAAGCAACTGCCGGTGCTGAAGTGGCGGGTGTCCCCGAAGAACGTCTCCGCTTTCTGGACCTGCCCTTCTATCGGACGGGCCAGGTTTCGAAAAAGCCGATTGGGGAAGAGGATATTCTGATCGTTGCTGATCTGCTGCGAGAGATCAATCCGCACCAGATTTATGTGGCGGGTGACCTTTCCGACCCGCATGGAACTCACCGGGTTTGTGCAGAGGCGGTGATTAATGCCGTCAATGCTGTTGCCGACGAAGGTGTTGCTCCCGAGTTCTGGATGTACCGTGGTGCCTGGGAAGAGTATGAACCACACGAAATTGAAAGAGCGGTTCCGCTGAGTCCGGAAGTCGTACTCAAAAAACGGGAAGCGATTTTCAAGCATGAATCACAAAAAGACAGTGCGTTCTATCCTGGCGGTGATAAACGGGAATTCTGGGTACGGGCAGAAGATCGAACTCGTAATACGGCAACGGTTTATAATCAACTTGGCTTGCCCGAGTATTTTGCCATTGAAGCCTTTAAGCGGTATCATGGCGAGCTTTGAGGCTTTTGGTCGTCATTTGATGTGATACGCGCTGCTAAAAAACATTTCTGAAATCGGAGGTCAGATTGTAATTTTTTCCAGCTTCGTATTGCCTTGATTGTGGATTTTGTCGTAAAACACGCTCCATAAAGTGCTTTGGACAGCAATATTACTGAGGAGATGGCAGGTACCTACCAGGAGATTTCGCTACCTCGGTTTTTCAGATAGCAACAGACTCTCAAAGGAAGGAGAGCACAAAGACCATGAGGCATCGACACTATTTCACTACGATCGCGGCGTGTTTACTTTTATTGACTCAGTTGGGTTGTGGGGGGGGAGATTCTGCTCCATCACAATCAGCGAGCAATGATAATGTTGACGGAAAACTGGATGGCGCGCCTGCCGACTCGCAAACGAACTCGTTACCCACTGCATCAATCACTCAGGTTTCGCAGTCTGGTCCGGCATTGAAGTCCCCTTCCAGCGTCATTCAAACCGCGAATTTGGAGCGGGATCGACTCGACATGGAGGACGTAGACAATGATGATACCTCACTGGCAGATGAAAGTGTCAAAATTGAGGATCTGAAAGTCGGATCTGCCGAATGGAATGTGCGTGAGATTACACGCCTGCGAGTTCAAGCATTGCCTAAGACTAAAAATGTAGATGAATTGAAAAAACTGCGTGCGGAACGTAATAAAAAAATCATTCAACTGGCAATGGAGGCTGTAAAACAAACTCATTCAAACCAGGAAAAGCAGCGTCTATTTACTGTTTGCATTCGTCATCTACTAGATGCGCATCAGCAATTAGCCTTACAGGGAGACCAGGAAAGTATCGACGCTTTGTATGATCATTCAGAGTCTCTGTTTAAGCGTGACCCCAATTCGTCAGCCGCTGCCGATGCTGGGTTTACTGTGGCTAAGTTTGCCAATACGAGTGCACAACGATATGCCATGCAGGACCCGCGCTGGATCGAGGAGTTTGTAAAGCAAACGCGGTTATTTGCATCTCGTTTCCCTAAGGAAACGATTCGCGCGCCCCAGTTGTTGAAGGCAGCTGCAGAAACCAGTCAATTGTACGGCTTGAATAAGCAGGCACTTGCCTGCTGTCTGGATTTGGAATCCAAGTTTTCGAAAAGCAATGAGTCAACACAAGTCGCTGGTCTTTCTCGACGATTGAAATTGAAAGGTCAACCATTGCAACTGGCGGGCGAAACCATTGAAGGTGGTTTTGTTTCCATCGATGATTACAAGGGAAGCGTGGTGCTGGTTGTATTCTGGGCCACGACTGCCAAGCCTTTTATTGAACAACTGCCGCAGATTCAATCGTTGTCAAAAAAGTATCGTAAGTACGGATTTGAAATTGTAGGTGTGAATCTGGATGAAGAAGAACCTGCCATCGATGCATTTCAGGAAAAAGCTTCGCTAGACTGGCGACAGATATTTTATTCCGGACGGGATAAGCGGGGCTGGAACAATCCTGCCGCCGTTTATTATGGCGTGCGAACTGTGCCGATGCTGATGTTGGTAGATCATACAGGCGTCACAGAACTCGTCACATCGAGTGCCACTGATCTGGAAGAGCCTTTGCGGGCATTGTTGCGAAAGAAGACAGCAGCCAACGCGAAATAGGCAATCAAGATACTGATGATTCAGATAAAACTCCGAAGGTTGATCGTAAACCTTCGGAGTTTTTTTGTGGATACTTCGAGAGTCTCATTGCTGCAAAGAATCGAGCTGAGTTGCAGGCTGAGACTAACGTCTTGTTTGTCGGAAATCTTCTTCTGTCTGTGGTCGAAGTCACACCAGTCGAAGTCACATCACAGACAGAACGAGAAAACTGCTGGAAAAGATGGGGTTATGGAGCGGCTGTCGCGGGGCGGAAATTCTGTAGCCGTTCACCGATTAATTTATTATCGGGCATTAATGTTCCGATGACTGATGCCAACGCGGTGTTCAGCTTTGGATCCCCTGCTGCCTGATACGCCTGGCGTATCTCGGAGACTTGTTTGGAGTCGACGAGCAGTCCAAATTTTTGAATATGAAATGCCAGTTGCAGCGCGGCGATTTCTTTGACATCTGTATCGAACGTTTTATTCGTAACGACTTTCACCAGATCTGCCTGAGCGGAGCGAGTGGGTATTCCGCCGAGAATGATCAGTGCATTGGAAGCTAATTCCCGATCAGGTACCAATTGCAGCAATGGTTTTTCTGCCGAGGTGAGGTCGTAAATATTCGTTCTTTGACTGGAGGCAATATGAGCTAACCAGTACAGGGCCGCTGTTCGGTATTCGGTTCTCAGGCCTCCCGTCAGCTGCGGGGATTTCAAACTGCTGAGGAATGGTCTGACTTGTTTTCCGATGTCGTTCGTATTTTCGGATTCAACGATGTAGTGAACCAAAGCGTAATGCCGGGTCGAATATTCGATCTTTTTTCTCAACTGAAGTGGACCGTAGATAATGATCGGGATATTCGCCGTGCGGGAGTCGGCTCGCAGATTGGCAATCGTCTGTGAAAGTCCCCAACGCATGACATTGTATTGTAGAGCGATAAATTCGACATCCATGCGACCTGTGGCTGCTTTGAACGCTGCTTTGCCGGTCTGAAATGGCTGGGTCTGATATCCCAATTCATTAAAAACACCCGCCATCGATTGGGCACGCGGGACACTGGAATCGACTACAATTGCTGACTGAGATCCTTCACCAAGCAAAGCGCGGGTCAGAATTGCAATCACCCGCGTGGCACCGGGAAACGATTTGACAGGATCAAGCTGCATGATTGCCGTTGCTGCTGCAAACTGAACTCGGCGATCAGGATAGTTCAAAGCTGCGATGAGTGAAGAGTGTTTATCGAGTTGCTCATAAAGTAAGGCACGTGAGCCGATTTGTCCCAATGCTTTTAAGGCAGCGAGCGCACTGGGAGTGTGTCCCTGCTTCATGGCTAAAGCCAAAACGCGACTAACAGCAGAGGGGCCGGAAAGTAATGCGAGATTAAACGCAGTCCCCGGCCCTTCCGGGAGAGGTTTGTTCCAGCCAACATGATAGGCTTCCATCGCGAGTGCCATTGCCAGGTAGAGTGTCTGGACATCCTGGCGGTCAGGTGACATTTCCAGAGCTTCTTTCGCAAGACGCAGGCCTTCAATCAAATTGACTTCCTGAGCAGGAAGTTCCTGTTGCACGACCGTTTGTTTTTTTAAGTCCCAGAACCAGATTTTCTGTTTCTCTGATTTGTCTTCATGTGTCTGGTAAAAGTGGATCGCTGCATTTTTCAGGACCAATTGCGCATTGTGTTGGTTGACCTCGAAATGGTTCCGCGGATCTTTTTTAAGTATCTTTGCCAGCGCCGCACGGGCCGCCAGTTGAATGCTTTGTGGTTGGTTTTGAGAAAACGCCGGGTTCCAGAGGTAGAGGGTTGCTGCTGGATCTCCAATATCACCAAGCACATCTGCAGCGATTTTACGAATGTTTTCTTTTGGGGCACGGAGCGCGGCTATTAACGGTTGAACGACAGGCGCCCCTAATCGAGACAGAGCAAATGCCAGATGATCGTTCGTGCTGGGGTCTTCGCTTTTACTGATTCGCAGCAGGATCGATGGTACAACGATTTCGCCTGCGGATTTTAATTCAATGATGGCAATCGCGCGTTTTGTCGGAGATGCAGAAAGGTCATTAATCAAACCATCAATGCGGGCAGGGTCTGTGGCATAGGCGCGAAACGCCGCTTCCATTTTTTTAAGCAGCGCGATGGATTCAGGTTGCAATGTTTTGTTATTTGACAATCTGAGAAACGCAGCCGGCCCGTATCGATCACGGAGTTTCAAAACGGTTGCATCATCGATATCCGCTTTCGTGAGTTGATCAAGATAAGGCTTGGCGGATGCTGCCTGACCAAGGTCCGTCAGCTGGATCACTGCCTCCATCAGTTGCTCTGGCGTTTCCGGTTTGGCTAGCAACAGTTCTTCTGCCGACAGGTTGAAGGAAGAAGTCGATTCCTGAGCTTTGGGGGCGGGATTGTCTTGTGACCAGGCGCGGGTTGGCACGCTCGTGGCGCAGAGAAATACCAGAGCAAAAGTTGCCAGGATCCGGTTATTAAAGGACATTCAGTCGACTCCGTGTCGTCTTGGTTGTCGGCTATTCATTATGGGACTATCTGCTGACAGACCAGACCTCTGTCCCGTCTGTCAGATAGATAGATAGCGTATCGCTCAATGAAATTGATAGAAACAGTTTTAATATACTATTCTTGTCACCTTGCCCAAAACAACAAAAATCAATTGTTTCGTTTCAAGTCTTTACAGAAATAAGGTACAAGGTATTCGAATGGACATATTTTCCGCGGTCGTTTCTGTATCAATTATCATCGTTTCTAACGGCGATAACGGTTCAATCGAAGAAAGCGGATAACCATATCTTTCGTGTTCTCAATGCATTAAGGCTTGTAAGAACCTGATAATTGTTATAACCCGACCATCGAAAACTGGCCTTCTGAACATCGTTTTCAGTTGGCTTTGTTTTCCGCATTTGGGGCTATGTCTGTTCTAATGCAATGAGTTCTTCATATGTTTCCCGTCTGCGAATCACCTGATAATTGCTGCCATCTACCAGGATTTCTGCACTGCGGGGGCGGGCATTGTAATTACTGCTCATGACAGAGCCGTACGCGCCTGCACTGAAAGTACAGAGATAGTCTCCTCGCTGCATGGCGGGCAGATAACGGTCTTTGGCAAAATAATCGCAGGATTCACAGACCGGACCGACAACATCCGCGGGCTCACAGCCTTCAATTTCGCCTTCGCAGTCAAAGGGCATGGGAACTTTCGGGTTCACAGGCCAGACGCGGTGATAAGAGTCGTACATAGCAGGACGAACGAGATCTGTCATACCACCATCCTGGATATAGAAGAGTTTCCCCCCTTCCCGTTTGGTGAAGACGATCTGGCTGATGAGGACGCCGGAATTTCCTGCGATAAAACGTCCGGGTTCTAAAGCCAGACGGCAGCCAATTTCTTTGATGGTGGGGACTATCACATCAGCATAAGTCTGGGCGGAAGGCCCTTCATCGGTTTTATAGCTGATTCCAAAGCCTCCTCCGAGGTTCAACCAGTTGGTGTTGTGGCCCTTATCACGCAACTGCTGGATGACCTCTGCCCCTTTCTTAACCGCCTTGGCATAAGGGTCGGTAGAAAGAATGGGAGATCCGAGGTGCATATGAATTCCGGTAAGCTCCAGGCGGTCATCTTTGAGGACTTTGTCGGCCAGTTCCGTGGCGCGTTCGATGTCCATTCCGAACTTGTTCCCCTTTTTACCGGTGGTGGTCTTGTGGTGCGTTTTCGCGTCGATATCGGGGTTGAGACGCAGAGCGACCCGTCCCACGCAGCCCAGTTCTTCTGCAACGGCGGCGATAGCGTCGAGTTCGGCTTCGCTTTCCACATCAAACATTAAAATATCTGCTTTTAATGCCTGGCGGATTTCATCATCCGTTTTTCCAACGCCTGCGAAGACAACGCGTGAAGTATCGGCGCCCGCCTGCTGAACGCGAAACAGTTCTCCTCCGGAAACGACATCAAAGCTGCTGCCCGCATCGTTCATTGTTTTGAGAATGTTTAAATTCCCATTGGCTTTAACAGAATAGCAGATCACTGGGTCGACTTCTGCAAAAGCGTCCTGAATCTCTTTCAAGCGGCCTAGAAAAGCCGACTTTGAATAAACCCAGAGCGGCGTGCCATATTCTTCAGCTAATTGGGCGACAGGAACGTCTTCACAGAAGAGTTCGCCTGCTTGATAATGAAACGCATTCATTTTAATGCCTTTACGGTGATAACTTTACGGTGATAACTTGAAAAAATATGCGCTGCTCAGGGGGGTAAGCCTGAATACGAACGCTCCCACTCGGAAAAAGAAAAGCGTCTCTGATTCCTTAGGTGCAGGCGCGATGTTTCGCCAGTAGTTCTGCGATCTGCACGGCGTTTGTCGCGGCGCCTTTGCGAAGATTATCACTGACACACCAGAAACTAATCCCATTCGGATGGGAGATATCACGGCGGATGCGACCAATATAGACTTCGTCACTGCCATCACTGGTAGAAGGAAGTGGGTACGAAAGGTTCTTTAAGTCATCAACAACAGTGATCCCGGGGAAATCCGAAAATAACTGGCGGGCTTCTTCGGGAGAGATGGGACGTTCTGTTTCGACCGTGATCGTTTCGCTATGACAGTTGGCGACTGGAATTCGAACGCAAGTCGGATTGATTTGAATCGAGTCATCTCCCAGAATCTTCCGGGTTTCGTACACCATTTTCATTTCTTCGCTGGTATACCCGTCCTCTTTTTCACTGCCGATTTGAGGAATCGCGTTGAAGGCGATCGGATGCGGAAAGGCCTGGTAATCATGTTCTTTCCCATCGAGAAAGGCGCGGGAGCCTTCCATGAGATCGCTTGTGCCAACGACCCCGGCTCCGCTGGTTGCCTGGTAGGTGCTGACAATCACGCGGCGAATGGGTGAAGCATCGTGCAGAGGCTTAAGAGCCATGACCATTTGAGTTGTCGAACAGTTCGGGCTGGCAATGATGCCTTTGGCTTCGAGTGCTGCTTGCGGGTTGATTTCAGGAATGACCAACGCGACATCCGGCTTCATACGCCAGTAGCCTGATTCATCAATTACAATCGCGCCCGCTGCGACTGCTGCGGGCAGGTATTCTGCTGCAGTATCATCGGGAGTGGATGAGATAACGAGTTCAACACCGGCAAAAGAATCTTTGGTCAATTCTTCAATCGTGTACGTTTTTCCCTGGAATTCCAGTGTTTTACCAGCGGATCGGGCTGACGCCAGAAATCGAAATTGTTTCGCTTGGAAGTTTCGTTCTTCCAGCAGTTTCCGCATGATATGCCCAACAGCACCCGTGGCACCGAGAATGGCGACAGTTTCAAACACGTTGAAATCTCCAGACAACAAAAAGGTTAAAAGTCTTTTATTAGATTCACTTTAAGTCAATTACTATAGAAAATCATACGATAACGTTCATTTAAGAACCAACCGTTATATCACGATCCCCGTTGACACGACAGCGTGCCCGTGCATCGGGTTCAGATCGTGAGAATTTCGTTTGGTTTCGCGCAAGTTCTGATTGAATCGCCCATTATAAGGTCTCAGGTTGATTTCGTCCAACCGGTGAGAAGATTCTATATGGACGGGCAGATTTCTGAGGAACGTTTGTTTTGAATATGACTTTTTGACTCTGAATTAAGGCCATCAATCAGCTTTTTAGTATCAAACTGTAAAATTCGGGAACCGATGCTACTAGGGGCAAAACAGTGCTGATATACTCCATCTCAGATGGAATCAGCAAATCTCGGAATTTGAATGCCTTGGTTTTTTTAGAAGAATAATAGCGAGCAGGTAAAATTAACGATGAAAGTTTTAGTGATTGGTCAGGGAGGTCGCGAGCATGCTCTGGTCTGGAAACTGGCCCAGTCTAAAAGTGTCAGCCAGATCTTTTGTGCACCGGGCAATACGGGGACGCAGTTAGAAGCGACTAATGTTGCCATCGAAGCGACAGATATTCCACGGATGGTAGCCTTTGCTCAAAAGGAATCGATTAAGTTAGCTGTAATCGGCCCAGAGGTTCCACTTGTTGCTGGAATGTCGGACGCTTTACGCGCAGCAGGAATCGCCGTGTTTGGTCCTTCAAAAGTGGCAGCGGAACTGGAAGGCAGCAAATCATTTGCGAAGCAGATGATGTGGAAAGCCAATGTTCCGACCGCTAAGTCTGAAACCTTCTCCAATTTTGAAGCGGCTGAAGCCTTTCTGGAAGATCGAGAAGAACAGCCACTCGTCATCAAGGCAGACGGACTGGCAGCGGGTAAGGGAGTTTTGATTTGTGATACCAAGCAGGAAGCCCTCGATGCCATCCAGTCTTTGATGAGGATCAAGGAATTTGGCGATGCGGGCAAAACGGTGATCATCGAGGAAAAACTGATCGGTCAGGAAGTCAGTATTCTGGCGATTGTCAGCGGGTCCACGATTATTCCCCTGGAGACTTCCCAGGATCATAAAGCAGCTTTTGACGGCGATAAAGGCCCTAATACTGGTGGAATGGGCGCTTACAGTCCGGCTCCTCTGGTGACCGAAGAACTGATGGACGAGATCATTGAAAAGATTCTGGTTCCGATGGTCAATGTGATGAAAATAGAAGACCGCCCTTTTAACGGCGTATTGTATGCCGGGCTGATGATTACGAATCAGGGGCCAAAAGTGCTTGAATTCAATGTCCGTTTCGGGGATCCGGAAGCGCAGCCTGTGCTGATGCGGCTGAAGACCGATTTAGCAGAACTGTTACTGGCGGCAGCAGAAGAGCGTCTGGATAGCATTGAGCCATTGGAGTGGGATGAACGTCCGGCCGTCTGTGTCGTGATGGCATCGGAAGGTTATCCGGGGGAGTACAAAAAGGGAAAAGTAATTCGCGGTTTGGATGAAGCGGCGAAACTGGCGGATACCAAGGTGTTTCATGCGGGAACAACGCTGCAAGCGGAAGACGACCTGGTTGTCACCGATGGTGGCCGTGTTTTGGGTGTGACTGCCATCGGAGAAACCATCGGGCAGGCGAAGTTGAAAGCGTATCAGGCGGTCAAATGCATCCGCTGGGATGGCGCCTGGTGTCGCAAGGATATTTCCGACAAGGCGCGATGATCCTTGTTTCTGCTAACCCCTTAATTGTCATTGTTAACTAGCCATGCCGACTGAGATCCGAACCTGCTTACTACCAGTACTGTCACAGCCTGAAGACTATTCGGGGAGCGTCGCCGTGATCCTGGATATTCTGCGTGCGTCTTCTACGATAGTTTATGCCCTTAAATCAGGGGCAAAAGCAGTCATTCCTTGTGAAGAAATTGAAGAAGCGTGCCAGATTGCGGAGAAGCTCAAACATTCAGCAGGAAATCAGGTTCTGCTGGGTGGGGAACGGATGGGAGTGATGATCGAGGGATTTGACCTGGATAACTCCCCTACCCATTACCCGGCCGAAATTGTTGCAGGTAAACATATTGTTTTTACAACCAGCAATGGAACGCGCGCCCTGAAACATGCTCTGCAGGCGAGGCGGATCTTGATCGGTGCATTTCTCAACCTGGATGCGATTGTGAAGGAACTCAGTCATACTGACGGAGTCATTTATCTGGTCTGTGCCGGAACGGATGGAGTTGTGACGGGCGAAGACTGCTTATGTGCTGGTGCGATCGCTGCGGAATTGCAGAAATTGACCGATCAGGAGTTAGTGATGGATGATTCTACCCGTATTGTAGCCGACTATTATCGTTCTCATGTTTCACGCGCAGAGGGTATTCTCTCAGCAGTACGGGCCAGTATCGGCGGTCGAAATCTGATTCGACGTGGCTTTGAAGACGATATTCGATTATGTTCTGATTCAGGCCTGATTTCCGTTGTGCCCGAATATGATCACCAGTCCGGGGAAATTACATTATCATCAGGTAAATGAATGTGATTCGATGCTGTCTATCCTGTTTGAAATCAACTCATCTATTTGAGTGTCTTTGACATACGAGATTGAAAGACCAAGTTCAATGAAAAAAGAGATGGAGAAAATTGTTGCGTTGTGCAAACGGCGTGGGTTCGTTTTTCAGTCTTCAGAAATCTATGGTGGACTTCAAGGGTTCTGGGATTATGGTCCTTTAGGTGTCGAGCTTAAACGTAATGTCAGGGAGGCCTGGTGGTCTGACATGATTACGACTCATAACGAATTGGTGGCACCAGAGGGAGCTCCCAAGCCGTTTTCCATGACCGGCGTCGAAACAACGATCATCATGCATCCCAGTGTCTGGAAATCTTCCGGACATTACGATCTGTTTCATGATTTTATGGTTGATTCCAAAGAATCCAAGGCCCGCTTCCGCGTCGATCATGTTTCCGTCTCAGTGGCTTACGCATCGGATAATGCGCCGGTTGCCTGCGAGACTTATATGTCGGATATCGGTGAAGAAGGTCTTTCGAAAACAAAACGCAAACGCCTGGAAAAAGCGATTGTGGAATATGAAAAAGAGCAAGGCCTGACAGCCAGCGAAACGCCTCAAATCTCTGTCTGTAATCTGATGGAATACCGCAAAATGCTGTCGGATGCCAATATTCCTGCGACAGGAAAACTTGAGGCCCGCTGTCCTGAAACAGGAGGAGAGCTGACAGAGCCGCGCGAGTTCAACCTGATGTTTAAAACGATCATTGGAGCGTTATCGGGCGAAGAAGGAACCGCGTTTCTGCGTCCGGAAACGGCACAGGGGATGTTCGTCAACTTTAAGAACGTGGTTGATAGCGGACGTGTGAAGTTTCCATTTGGAATCGCCCAGATCGGAAAAAGTTTTCGTAACGAAATTACGCCTCGAAACTTTATCTTCCGGTCACGCGAATTTGAGCAGATGGAAATGGAGTTTTTCTGTCATCCCGATGAGTCGTTTGAATGGTACAAATATTGGCGCGATCGTCGTTACAACTGGTACATCAAACATGGAATTGCGACAGGAAATTTGATTCTTCGCGATCATACGCAGGAAGAACTGGCCCATTACTCTGTGGGGACAGCCGATCTTGAATATGCGTTTCCGTTTATGGAAGAAAACGAATATGGGGAACTCGAAGGAGTGGCACATCGTGGCGATTTCGATTTGCGTTCTCATATGGAAGGCAAGCTGGTTCGTGAAGGAGATCAACTTGTGGTCGAAAAGAACGAGCATGGTCAGCCGAAATATAAGGGGAGTGGAAAAGATCTCACCTACTTCGATGATCAGACGCGTGAGCGATTTATTCCGCATGTCATTGAACCGGCTGCGGGTGCCGACCGGGCGACACTGGCGTTTCTCTGCGAGGCGTATTACGAAGATGAGCAGCCCGATGAAAAAGGAAAAATGCAGACGCGTACCGTCATGCGATTCCACCCCAAGTTGGCTCCCGTAAAAGCGGCCGTCTTCCCTTTGATCAAAAAAGCAGGGATGCCGGAAGTCGCTTCATCGATTTATCAGCGTTTGAGATCAGCCGGGATTCAGGCTGTTTATGATCAGCAAGGTGCGATCGGACGCCGATATCGACGCCAGGACGAAATTGGAACTCCTTTCTGCTTGACAGTGGATGGTGAGACCGAACAGGATAACTGTGTGACTTTGCGTGATCGTGATACGCTGGAACAGGTTCGCATTCCTATCGAGGATGTTGTAACCGAGATTCAAAAGCGAATTTATGGTTGAGCGAACCTGACAGTGAGTTGATCTCCCCCCCCAAAAAAAATTATCGAGAGGAGCCAGAGATGGCCAACGAAAATATGGACCGCAGAGTTTTCGGTAAATACCTCGCTGGCAGTACCGCTGCTTTTATCGCCGGCAGTAATGCTGCTTCCGGCAAAGAGCCAGTTGTCGATGGTATTTCGCGACCTTCGAATACATTGGTACTTGATGGGGGTGGGCAATCCGTCTGGAATTCAACAGCCCAACATGTCCGCACCAGCGGCTGGATTTCACCTGATGGAAAAGTCTTTCATGAAGCCGCTCGGAACATTCCGATAGTTGAAGATGATGAAGTCATTGTCTGTGGTGGTGGACCTGCGGGAGTAGCGGCGGCTATCGCTTCGGCCCGGAGTGGCGCCAAGACCAGACTGCTTGAAGTAAATGGTTGTGTGGGGGGCGTCTGGACTGCGGGCGCTTTGACATTAATTATTGATGCTCAGAAGAAACCGGGCATTATGCGCGAGATTCTGCAAAAGCTGGAAGCCAGGGATGCCAGCAACGTTTTATCGAATGGGTCAGTTGCTTACGATACCGAGAAAACCAAACTGTTGCTGGAAGATATGTTACTGGAAGCCGGAGTCAAAATTCAGTTGCATACCAGGGTTGTGGGCGCGGTGACCGATATCAACAACCGTTTGTCCGTGATCGTGACCGAATCCAAATCTGGTCGACAGGCCTGGCGGGCGAAATCTTTTATTGATTGTTCTGGCGATGGTGACCTGGCGGCGCAAGCCGGATGCGGTTATGAATTCGGTCAGCCGGGAACGGGACTCACTCAACCGATGAGTCTGATGGTATTACTCACGGGAGTCACCACGGACGGAATTGCACAGTTTGTTCGAGGAGATGCAGAGCCTCGCAAACTGGGGAACCCGAAGAAGAACCTTCTGGCGGAATTTCAACGTGCAGGCATTGACCCTTCCTACGGTGGTCCGACGATCTTTCGGGTGCGAGACGGGTTATATGCAATGATGGCCAACCATGAGTATGGCACCCTCTCCATTGATGCGGCTCACGTGACAGATGCCACATTACAAGCACGTCGTGAAGTTCACAAGCTGGTCAATAGTCTGAAAACACTGGGCGGTCCCTGGACGAATCTGGAGATCGTAGCGACCGCCGAACAGATTGGCACGCGGGAAGGTCGGCGGATTCGCGGACGGTATCATGTGACAGGCGAAGATCTGAAGAACGGGGCTCATTTTGAGGATGCCATTTGCCACGTTCGTTTTGGTATCGATGTGCATTCTACGAATCCAGACAAGACCAAGGCGATTGAAAAGAAACCATTTAAATCAAAGCCTTATGATATTCCGCTGCGGGCTTTGATTGCCCGTGATGTGAGTGGGTTGATGATGGCCGGGCGTTGTATCAGTGGCGATTTTATTGCCCACAGCAGTTATCGCGTGACTGGAAATGCCGTCACAATGGGAGAGGCGGCAGGAGTGACATCAGCGATTGCCGCTACGACGAAGAAACTGCCGCATGAAGTCCCCTTCTCTGATGTTTCGAAACAACTGGAACAGATTCGTTCTGTCAGCACTCAACAGGTTAAGAGCTAGCCTGTATCCAGGTTGACTGTCAGGTCTCGGGGGCCATCGGTTCGCGTATCAGAGCGTGGATGCTATGGTGAAACAGAACGCACTCTCGCTCGAATTCAGCTTGATTGCAGTCTTGTAAAGCAGGACTCAGCTGTGCATTGTTCAAAACAGAGCGGCTGAAGGGAATCGAACCCTCGTCTCCAGCTTGGGAAGCTGGGGTAATACCATTATACGACAGCCGCTGATTTTTCTGTCGCGAATTCTTCTGCCACAGATTCTTCTGATAGACAGACTAAGCTTGGGGCAGGTTCAGGTCAAGTAATTAGGCTGATTACTTAGAGGGGGGTCTCAAAGATTTTCTCCAGCGACTTCGAATGATCGCTAAAGTCGATTTCGACGGCACTATTCATTCCCTGCAGGATGATTTTGTTGAATCGGGGATCGATGTGCATTTGCAGGATCGTGTCTTTGATGATGTTGTCTTTAAAGCCAATCGTGTTGCCTGTTTTGGTATCAAGAATTTCAAACAGGAAAGAGTAGCTTCTGATTTTGGATTCAGTACGAATTTTACTCATGAAAATCAGAAATGGAAGTTGATATTGAGAGGTATTGATCCAGGACCGTTTGGGCAGGTTGCGGCTCCAGAGAATTTTACCAGACTGTTTATCGATGCTGATTAAGTCATTGTCGACATGGACCACATTCAAAAATGAGTCACTGACATAAAAGTCATTATGCGGAGATTTTCTGCGTGGCGTGGTATAAGAAAAATTGAAATAGTATTGATTGTTGACTGAAAAACCGATGAATTTCTTGAGGTTTTTAAGATTCTCATCGGGAATTGCAGATTCGACGATCGTTTCTCCCGTTTCTACATTCAATACTCGAAGTCGATTGGGCGGCAGTAGAATGGCCAGTTCCGTAGGGGAAATTTGGGTCGAAAACCCCGAGTTCAAGACCGGCTCATCGAGCAGGAAACTGTCCGTCAGCGGATCCCATAGTCGTACCCGTTTTTCCGTCGTCGATGTTGTTTGATAAAACAGTTTGCGTCCAAAGACGTGCCGGGACCGGCTATTCAAATCCAGCTCACCTTTTCGAATCAATTCGCCTGTGGTGGAACTATAGACATCGTAGTTTGTGCGATTGATATTGAAGGCGACAACCGCTTTTTGATCGCCAATCAGTCCCCTGCTGGAATCACTTAAAAAACCGGATTTTAAGGGAATGTTTTTGCGTTCCCATAAGACTTTGCCTGTTGCGGGATTCAAGCCAAACAGCCGGTTCGCCCACTGGAAAATACAGACGCGGGGGCCCGAGGGGCCTACATAAAACAGGGCTTGCGAGTTGTTTAAATCATCGAATTCAGTGGTCCAGAGCGGAGTCGATATTTCATCTTGCAACTGCAGCAGAGAGAGGCCATGAATTTTGCGACTACTGCCTAGAGGAATGAAATGTCCGACGCGCGTATTCTGAGAATGATAGGGGTACGAAATTTTATCTGAAACTTTGATCTTCCCAATATTTTGTCCCACATGTTTGTTGATGACGTTGAGGATAGTTCCTTTTTTCAGCAGGAGCTGCGAAATATCAGGCGGGGGTAAAAATTTACGTTCATAGCTTTTATAATTTGCTTTAGTATCAGGAGAAGGAGTCACTGAATGGCTCTGCTGAATTGAAACGTATGAGATGTCGCGTTTGAGAGGCTGCATCGATTGAAAAATCGTCCAGGTTATGGATGCACGATCAAAGCGAGCGACATATTGTGCGCCTGTCATACCAGAGTCTAGAGTGGTGTTCGCGAATTTTTCATCGAGTTCACGTAGCAAGGCAGCCGCTTCGTGAGGCAAGGCCGCCGCTTGCCATAATTCCAGTAATTGTCGTGTTGCAGTCGCGGCAATGCTCGGATTAGGGTGGGAGCGGTTTTCCAGTAAGAGAAATTCCGCCTGTTGGTTTTGTCCTGTCTGAATCAACTTTTCCGCCAGCACACTCCGGACAGCAACCGCTTGAGACCAACTGCCAAAGGTATCCAGGAATGTCTGTAAAGCGATTACCGATCCGTCTTGCAGTGCGGCCTGCTGGTCACTGGAAATGATTGAATCGACAGAGTCACGTGCATCTCTGTCTGCATTTGCCGTCACTTTTTCCATCAGACCGGCGATGAGACTTTTGATCGTCACAAGATGATCGGCGTCTCCTGCCATCGCCAATGGTTGGTTGACTTCAATCTTTTTGAATTCTTCGGCCACTTCCATCAAGCTGTGGTAATCTTGTTGTTCCAACAGGTATTTTGATTTGCGGGACAGAAAACGGCCTCGTTCCAGAGGCGTAATGGCAAGCACTTCGAGTTTTGCTAATAATGGTGGTTCATTTTGATTGGACTTGTTTAATTCTGCGTAGAGTAATTCACGTAATAATGACTCGGAGCGTGCTTTAATTGAAGCTGTTGAATTTACCGCAAGTAAAGCCTCGAGTTTTTGTTGCGCACTTTCGAGATTGCCGAGTGCCAGCTCCAGTTCGGCTTTTAACAATTGATTACTCTGTGCTTTCGTGGGATTTAAGGACAGACTTTGATCTTGTGGCAGACTGGCAAGCATCGTTTCCGCTTGGGTAAAGGAATCAATCTGCCAGAGCCCCAGAGAAATAATGCGTCCTTGGTGTGCGATGATATTTCCCGGATACCAGTCAGGTTGCGACTGTTTTTCTCGTCCCTCCTCATGCTCGTCAGCGGTCACTGGAAATGCATAATTAGCCCCCTGCTGCAGTTTCTGTTTGAATTCGTGGTTCAGAATCTCAGAAATCTGAGTGGTGTTGCTGAGAGTAAAGCCAGATTCTTTTCCAGAAGGAACATGGATACTGAGTACGCTTCCCGCTTTGATTGGGAGCAGATAATTTTCCTGGGACAAAAATCCTTTACCAGAGACAGGACCACTATGCAGATGCCAGAGTTCCCTGCCATCATCGATATGTCGACCGCGACAGTAATCAGAGCCAACCACCAGTACGGTGTCATCAACGACCGCGGCAATGTACTCACCATCTTCCCGGTTGACCTCTTTCCAGAGTGGGAGACCTGAATTCAAATCGATGCAATGGAGAAAAGGGGACCCGCTGGGCAGATAGAAAACTCGATTTTGATCAATCACCGGCGGACTGGTCAGCCCCGGATGACCAAATGAAACCGGGTTGTAATATCGTCTTTGCGAAACCCGGCGATAACTGTCGCCTTCGCCGTAATAATAATTCCAGAGTAAATCTCCATTTGTTGCATCAACGCCGACAAGCGTGTCAATTTGTGTCGTGCAGACGATGATTCCCTGGCTGCTGGCGAGTGGGCATTGTAGATGAGACCGGTTTCGGTCAGAGCGAATGGGCTGGTTGACATAAGCAATTCCCTGCTTCCAATGGATGGTTCCATTCTGCGGGTTGATACAAAGCAGGGAAATCTGACTGTCATGTTCGGCAGCTGCATAGATCAAGTTGCCAACAGGCAGAGGGGGGCCTAGAAAATAGTACCCCTCAAGACTCCAGGCAGGTTTGGCATTGCTCGCGAATTCTTCGGAAGTCGTGGCTGGCGCTTCAGTCGATTTCTCATCGATTGAAGCGGCTGCAGTTTGCGTTTGCTTCATCGGCAGTGCCAGCAGCCGGTTACCTCTCTGGGAAACAACTGGGAAATGGGGGGGATGACGCCGAAGTTCCAGATTCATTTGTTGTTGTGTTTGCGGCGATAAATTCGGCAGATAATCGATGGCGAACACATGCTGCCCATTGCTGGAGAGCGAGCCATAAATCGAATTGTAATTGTAGAACTTAAGTAAAGGCAGATTTTGTGAATAGGTTGAGTGAGAACGTGTATGGTGTCCCATACGATCAATCAGGCGATTCAGACTGCCTTCACTTTTGAAAATCCAGGAGGTGATACCGGACTCAATTTCAACCGCTCTGATTCCTTCAAAGTCGCGGTAAATAACCTGGTCACCGACGGCGATGGGGAGATTCGCAACAGCCGTTGAGAGGTTTTCGAGAAGTTGCTTCTTTTCCCAGTTTCTGAGTGTTTCAAGCGGCGCGGCATGTTTCATCGGACCAATGGGATGGCTCCATTGAGGATTGAGAAACGGTAAGCTTGCGGGAATGGATTGGTTTCGCTGTGCGTTACCCTGTGACACAAGCCAACCCGAGTCCTGCCGATGAGGAATATTCTTTAACGAGGCATCCAATGTTTGAATTGCCTGCGTCAGACTACTTTTGGTACCGGAAAATGTGACAGTCATTTCTCCCCGGGCTGTCAGAATTTCTGAAACCTTTCCCTGTTGTTTTGATTGTTGATAAGCAACTGCCGCCTTGAGAAAGTGAACGGGCTGCATGCGTGACTGATGGATGCGACTGTTCAACATCAAATCCCAGTAACGGGCGGCGAACTCAAAATTACCCTGCTCCATATAATGAGTGGCTAAATAGTTCAACGCTTCAAAACCAGCCTGAAGGGGAAAAAAACGTAACGCCAGTTGTTCGTACATGCTGAGGTCATTATTTTCTCTGGCTAGCTCGAGAAGCCAGTTCGCCTGTGGGCCGGAAATTCGCTCATAATCTGAGAGTGTTCGCGGTGATGCGGTTGAAAACAGCTCACGTGTTCGTTTTCTGAAGTTCAAGGGGCGAACCTGGTCATCAGGCCAGAAGAAATAGTCTTCTTGATGATCCAGGAGTTTTTCCAACTGCAGGGCACCTTCGGTAAATTCCTGATTCCGGAATTTTTGCTCAGCGCGTTCAAACTGAGTTCGCAGGCTACGATTTCGATAGATCCGGTGAATCAGTGCTTCGCGCTCTTCGGAAACATTATCTTCCGGTTCCGTCTGGTCGGGAACTGCTTTCTCTGCTGGTGGATCGAGGAATGCCAGCAGTTGTTGTTCGTCGCGCGGTTGATCGTGCTCATCACCCGAAAGTAGAAAAGCACACGGGTAGATTAACAATATACCCACACAACATAGAATTCTGGCATAAACATTACCCAGGTCAAATCGTCCTGAGAATGGAGGAAACAATCGATTCATTCTATGAATTCTCCTCAGATCAGAAACTGGTGCCAATCATCAAACGCGTCTGTTATGAAGGGCGTAACTAATTGTAGCATAATCATTCAATCAACCGACAGGCTACTTTCAAAACGAGAATCGAAACTAAAAGAAGTAGAAGGCCATAAAATTATTTACAGGGAATAACTTAGGAGATTAAATATTGAAAGACATTCCTTAACGTTATAATTGCGGATGGACAATAACGGGGCAGAGCATTATATTTACTATTAAGTATACGCCGTTTAAATAATAAGTAGAGAAATGTACATTTTTAAGGGGCTACCTATTTATGACACGGACAAGTTCCTTCAGATTCAACCAGGAATTCAAGAATCTGCGTTTTTGCGGTTTCGTGATCTCCCTTGTTTTTGGGCTGACGGAATTCGGATTAGCCGAAAACAACAAGAACGTACCAGCCCAGAAGAATATTGAGTCCGTTGTTGATTTCACGCAGCAGATTCAACCCTTATTGGCGAAGCATTGCTATTCATGCCATGGGCCTGATGTGCAGGAGGGGGGCTTGCGTCTGGATCAGAGCGAGCAGGCATTCAAGCAGTTGGATTCCGAAGCCATCGCGGTTGTTCCTCGGCATCCGGAAAAAAGTGAAATCATTGCGCGCATCACTACCAAAGACGAAGATTTGCAAATGCCGCCTGAAGGGGATCGCCTCCAGCAGGAACAGATTGATCTGCTTAAGATCTGGATTCAGCAAGGCGCGGAATGGAAAAAACACTGGGCATTTCAACCATCCCCGAAACGAACGCCGCCTCAGGTAAAACGAACGGAATGGGTCAAGAACCCGATTGATGCGTTTGTTCTCTCCCGACTGGAGCAGAAAGGTCTCTCCCCTGCTCCGCCTGCGGATCGTCGGGCGCTCATTCGTCGGGCCTATTTCAATTTGACAGGCCTGCCTCCCACACCGGAAGAAGTCGACCAGTTTGTCAAAGACCCTGCTCCCGATGCCTACGAGAAGCTGATTGATCGTCTGCTGGCTTCGCCTCGCTATGGCGAACGCTGGGCTCGTCACTGGCTGGACCTGGTACGTTATGCTGATACAAACAGTTATGAGCGGGATGGGATTAAACCAAATGCCTGGCGTTTTCGGGATTATGTCATCCGTTCCTTGAATCAAGACAAGCCTTATAGTCAGTTCATTAAAGAGCAACTGGCGGGCGATGAACTGGAGCAGGTTACCGATGAGACCATCATTGCCACCGGTTATTATCGTCTTGGGCTCTGGGATGATGAACCTGCCGACCCGCTATTGAGCTACTACAACGAGTTGGATGATATTGTTTCCACGACGAGTCAGGTCTTTCTGGGGCTGACCCTGAATTGTGCCCGTTGTCATGAGCATAAAATCGATCCGATTCCCCATGAGGATTATTACCGTTTTCTGGCGTTTTTTCATGGCTTGAATTCTTATGGAATTCGGTCTGATCAACTCTCCTACAATCAGACAGATATCACGGAACCTGAGATAGCGGCAAAGTATGCCAAATATGATGCACAAAAAAGTGATCTCAAGAAACAAATGCATCAGCTGGAAGAGACAGCGGTCAAAAAAATGTCGGGTGTGGATCAAAGGCGATCCGAGACTCCGCAGCGTGGAAAGTTACTCAAAGAAAAACTGAAACAGTATTTGGAGCCGGAACAAAACAAAAAATATCAGACGATGCAGGCCGGGTTGCATCAACTGGAAGAACAGCGAAAACAGTTTCCTCCGCGAAAAATGGCACTCAGTGTCAGGCGTTCTCAGAAAGTGCCCCGGGAAACGTTTGTCTTTTTGCGCGGCAATCCCAATCTGCGTGGCGATAAAGTAGAACCGGGCTTTCCTGAATTATTCGGTAAAACAGAGCTGCAGATTCCCGCTGTTCGCCAGGACCAAACGACATCGGGCAGACGGCGTGGACTTGCTGAGTGGATTGCTGATGGGGATAACATGCTGACTTCACGCGTGATTGTGAATCGAATCTGGCAGCATCATTTTGGACGAGGAATCGTTCAGTCTCCCAATAACTTTGGTCAATTAGGCGTGCCGCCGACACATCCTGAATTACTGGACTGGCTGGCGAGGGAGTTCGTCAAAGGAGACCAGAAATTCAAGTCTTTTCATAAACTGATTATGATGTCCAATACGTATCAGATGTCCTCGCAGCATTCAGATCAGGCAGCTGCCGTTGATCCGGCGAATGATCTGTTCTGGCGATTTAATATGCGGCGGTTGAGTGCTGAGGAAGTGCGTGATTCTATATTGGCGGTCAATGGTCGTTTGAACGTCAAAATGTATGGCCCCGGTTTTTACCCTGAAATTTCCAAAGAAGTTTTACAGGGGCAGTCCCGACCCGGTGAAGGTTGGCAGGATTCCTCAGAGGAAGAAAGAGCCCGGCGGAGTATCTACATTTTCGTCAAACGTTCTTTAATTACTCCCCTGCTCTCGAATTTTGATTTTGCCGATACCGACAGTAGCTGTGCCGTACGCTTTGCGACGACACAGCCAGCACAAGCTCTGGGCATGATCAATGGCGGGTTTGTCAACCAGCAGTCGGAACGTTTTGCAGATCGGGTGCTTGAAGAAACGGGAACAGCGCACCCCCCGTTTGTCGAACGCGCGATTCGTTTAGCCTATGGGCGTCAACCAGAGGCTGGCGAAGTGGATAAAGGAGTGCGATTCATTAATACATTGATCAAAAAACATTCCCTGAAAGAAAAGCAGGCGTTGAACTATTTCTGTTTAACGATTCTGAATCGGAATGAATTCGTATATCTGGATTAGAGTGATTCAAGCGAATGATTTATTGTTTGGATAATTAATCTTGGCGTTTGAAAAGGACCAGTTATGGCTTTAGAGCAACCATCAAATTCTCAAGTCAATCAGGGAAGTAAACCAACCGGGCATGCGCAGTTCTGCCGTCGCACGCGACGGGAGTTTCTGTGGGAAGCCGGCGGTGGGTTTGCTTCGGTCGCATTAACGGGCCTGATGTCTGCGGACGGCTTTCTCAATTCTCAAGCGGTTGCCGCCGATGGTATCAGCCAATTTCAAAACCCGTTGGCGCCCAAAGATCCCCATTTTAAGCCCAAAGCTAAAAGTGTGATCTTTCTGTTTATGTATGGAGGTCCGAGTCACGTTGACACGTTTGACTACAAGCCCAAGCTCTATAAATTAGATGGAAAGACGATTCCCGTAAAAACCAAGGGGCGCGGAGGCGAAAAAAATGAAGGTCGCGTTGTCGGTCCAAAATGGAAGTTCAAGCAGTATGGCGAATCGGGCCAATGGGTTTCCGATTTATTTCCCCATTTGGCGACATGTGCTGATGATATTTCATTTTTAAAATCGATGACCGCTGATTCTCCCATTCATGGTTCCGCGATGCTGATGATGAATTCCGGGAGAATCCTGAGTGGATTTCCCAGCCTGGGTTCGTGGCTCAATTATGGCTTGGGGACCGAAAATGAAAATCTCCCGGGTTATGTGGTCATGCTCGATCCGACAGGTGGGCCAATCAGTGGAGCCAAGAACTGGTCGAGTGGCTTTATGCCGGCAACTTACCAGGGGACCACAATGCGATCCCAGGGGGCGCCTCTCATTGATTTGCGTCGTCCGGAAGGAATGAGTAAAGCCGTCCAGCGTAAGCTGCTGGATGAATTGAAAGAGGCCAATCAGAAGCATCAAGCCTCGCGTGCTGGCAACTCAGATTTGGCGGCCCGCATTGCCAGCTACGAACTGGCTTTCAAGATGCAGAAACATGCGCCCGAAGCGGCAGACCTGGCGACAGAAACGAAACAAACGCAGGAGTCATATGGGCTCAACAATCCTCGCACGGCTGATTTTGGCAGACGATGTCTGCTGGCCCGCAGACTTGTTGAACGTGGCGTTCGCTTTATTCAATTATATTCAGGTGGAAACCATAACGATTCCAACTGGGATGCGCACGGCGATTTGTATAAAAATCACAGTTTTCATGCCGGCAATACAGATCAACCGATTGCCGCCTTGCTGAAAGATTTAAAATCACGGGGCTTATTGGATGAAACGATGATAGTCTGGGGAGGCGAATTTGGAAGGCAGCCCACTGCAGAATATGCGAAAGGAACAGGACGCGATCACAATTCTTACGGCTTTACCATGTGGACTGCCGGTGGTGGAATTCAAGGCGGTACTTCTGTCGGTGCAACGGATGAGCTTGGCGCAGCGGCTGTCGAGAAACCGTTCCATGTTAAACGCCTGCATGCGACGATTCTCAATCAAATGGGGCTGGAGCCGAATCGTCTCTCTTACTTTTATGGCGGACTGGATCAAAAGCTGGTGGGGGTCGAACATACCGAGCCGATCCACGAGATCATTTAATCTATAATCGTCTTGTCTGTGCAGGCATTGCTGTATTTGAATCGTGAACTCCGTTTGATGTCTCGGAATTCAGTTTGATGACTGGCTGTCTGCCATCTTCTGTTTCATGCGAGACACAATATCAGGGCGTTGATCTGCGATATTGTGTTGTTCCCCGATATCGGTATCGAGGTTGTAGAGTTCGAGCGGCTTTTGTGTTCCGGTTTGGACGGCTTTCCATTTGCCCGACCTCAAAGCGGCTTTCCCTCGATATTTCCAGAATAACGTCTCGTGGGCTGGTTGCGGTTTGCCGCGTAACGCGGGCAGATATGAGATGCCGTCAATGTATTGTGGAGCTTTGATGCCAGCGAGTTCACAAGCCGTTGGCAGAAAATCCCAGAAGGCACTGATGTGGTCAGATGTGGCACCCGCCTGCACTTTGCCAGGCCACTTGACAATCAGGGGGACACGAATGCCGCCTTCATACAGGTCTCGCTTATAACCTCGTAGTGGTCCATTGGAATTGAAAAAATCGACCTGATGCATGCCTTCCTGATGGGGACCATTATCCGATGTGAAAAAGATTATCGTCTTGTGCTCCAAATTCAGATCTTTCAAAAGGCGAACCATGTTTCCCAGGTCACGATCAAGGCGTGTGATCATAGCGGCGAATCCTTTTTCAGGTGCCGGCCATTCACGCGTGGCATATTCTCCATACTCGGGAACTTCCATTCCGTCACCGGTTGTGCGACCGCCTTCATTATTTGCATGTGGGATGGTGTAATGTGCCTGAAGAAAAAAAGGATTCTTCGCGTTACGTTTGATAAAGTTGAATGCTTCCTGGGTTAATAAATCATGCGAATACGTTTCTCGCTCGACGGAGACTCGCTTCTGTTGACCAACTTTATTTCCCGGCAGAGAAATTTCCTGCTCGTTACTCCAGAGGAATTCCGGATAGAAATTGTGAGCATTTCCCTGATCCAGATAGCCAAACCAGAAGTCAAACCCCTGCTTGCTCGGAACGCCCGTCGTTTCTGGTGGTCCCAGCGCCCACTTGCCGACTCCACCTGTCGCGTAGCCGGAATCTTTTAATAGCGATGTAACAGTCGTGGCTTCTTCCGGAAAAAAATATTGTTCATTCTGACTGATGGGGGTATGACCGGAATGCATGCCTGTGAGCAGAACTAATCTTGAAGGACGGCAAACTGTGTGGCCGGAATAGTGATTTGTAAAACGCATTCCCTCTTTGGCCAATTGATCGATGTTCGGTGTTTTGATCACTTTCTGTCCAAAGCAACCAAGATCACCATAACCCATATCGTCTGCCATGACATAAATGATATTGGGAGGTTCTGCTGCTTGAATTGAAATCGCTAATAAGGCACAGAGCGACAGGCAGGTGATGCCGTGGGTGTTGCCACGGACCAAAAGTCGAATATTACAAGATAAGGAATTCATCAGTGACCTTTGCTTTATAACTGGAAAATCGAATCGATGAATGTTTGAAATCTGTTTGTGGGAACCAGCATGACCCTCTCATGAACGTTGCAGTGAGGGAAATTCAACAATCACTTTGATCACTCCCTCTTTCCTGTCTCGAAACAGTTCAAATGCCTGCTGGATTTCTGACAGAGGAAACCGATGTGTGATGATGGGGCTCACATCGATGCGGCCTTCAGAGAGCCATTGCATCGCGAGAAGAAAATCGCGTTTGAAATCGGGGTTAATACTCGTGTGAACGGTAATGTTTTTGAAGAGCAGATCACGCCAGCGAACCTGGTCGATTGTTTCAGGAGGGACGCCAAACACGAGAATTCTGCCTGCTTCGCGGCAGAGGTCAATACACAGATTAAACTGCTGATCGGCGTGGCCTACGGTTTCGATGACGATATCTGGTAATTCCCCTTTCAGGATGTCGCGCAGCGCTGCGACCGGGTCAGAGTTCTGATTGCAGATCGTGGCAGTGGCACCCATGCGGGGGCTGACTTGTAACCGAGACTCTAACAGGTCGATGCCAATGATCTCGCGTGCTCCCATATTACTTAAAGCAGCATTCATTAATTGCCCCATTGGCCCCTGCCCGACGACGGCTACTGTTTGGTCCAGCAGGTTCGGGAGTTTTTTCAGAGCGAATAGAGCCGTCCCGAGTGGCTGTGCCATCAACGCATGTTCTTCCGGGATATTTGTGGCGATGGGGATGGTGCGGGATTCATCCAATACAAAACGTTCTCGTAATCCTTGCTGTATCACGGGGACCGCGAGTACCCGATCACCTGCTTTCCAGCGCTGTCCGTTAGTCTCAGTGACGGTTCCGATCATTTCGTGTAATGAATGACCGATTTCGATTTCCCATTCATCACTTCCATTGAAGTAGGGTAAATCGGAACCACACAGGCAGGTGGTTTCAGGTTGGAAGATAATTTCCCCCTGGCCCGACTTAGTCGATGAGGCTGGTGAGAGTACGGGTTCGGGAACTTCGATGAGTTCGATTTTTCCTGGTGCGACAAGATGGCTTGCTAACAACGAATTGGTCCTGATTTAGGGGATCGCTCCATTCCACCAGAAATGTAAGAGGATTCTGGCAGGAGTGAAGCAGAATGGATATAGTTATATAAAATATACTAAATATCTTAAAATGCAATGTTGAGCTTCAAGCCTGATTCGGTAAAGAAAAAAACGGCTGTAGGAGAGAGGCAATGAACAAGCAGATTTCTGTTGCGGTACTGACAAATGAGACTGGGGCCCATTTAAGTGCCTACTTCTCTGCTTTGAAAGAGATCGATGAGGTTAAGGGTGTATATCTGTCTGATCCGAGTCAGCAACAGGTCGCGTTGGCCCAAAAACATCTGGGTTCCAAGTTGAACCAGGTGTATCAGAAACCGGAAACACTGTTTCAGAATGTGAAACCTGAGTTGGCTTTGGTGACGATGGAAGCCAGGCAGGCTCCTCAAGCCATTCACCTGGCTTTGGAACAGGGGTGCCACGTTTTTGCGGAAAAACCAGCTTGTCTGAGTGTCCAGCAATTTGAGCCGCTGGTTCAAATTGCGGAAAGTAAGCACCTGCATTTATCACTGGCGCTTGCCAATCGCATGAATCCGGAAATCCGGTTTGCGAAGTCGTTGATCAAGGAAGGGACAATTGGAAAGATCTATGGTGTCGAAATGACACTGTTAGCAGACCAGACCCGGTTAGCAAATCCTGCCTATCATAAAAGCTGGTATGCACACAAGGAGCGTGCAGGAGGCGGATTTCTCTCCTGGTTGGGCATTCATTGGCTCGATTTATCAATGTATCTGACAGAATCTTCCATCACCGATGTGTCGGGTTTTACCGCATTGGTGGGAGGGCAGCCGATTAGTGTTGAAGACTCAGCGGCGCTGGCCTTCCGTTATGAAGCTGGTTTTTTGGGAACCTTGACCTCCGGCTATTTTATGAACCGGGGATATCAATCGATGATCAAAATCTGGGGCAGTAAAGGTTGGCTGGAAATGGTGCCTTTTCAGGAGCGGCATCTGGAATGGACTCTCAACCATAATGGTAAGAAATATCGATTTGATCAAGCTGTAGAGCCACGAGGGTACACGCCTGCCGTACGAAAAGCGGTTCAAGCGGCAGCAGGAAGCGGGGACCCTTTACTCACGAGCCGGGAGAGTTTGAGAATTGTCCGAACAATATATGCGTTTTATGATGCAGCACAATCTGGGAAATCACAGACAATTTCACACCTTTGATTGGATCATGCCATTAAATATACTCGTCATCATCTTTAAGGTCTTTCTCGGTGATAATCCGATGTCCCTGTTCTGTCAGGGTTTTGATGCCAAGATCGATATCGTCCACACATAGCGCGATAGCGCCTCTTCCATGTCTCCGATAAAGTAGCGGGTAGGTGTAATCAATATTGACCTCTGCCTGGAGTAATGAAAGACAGAGTCTCATGTAAGGCTGGGTGTCATCGGGCAATTCGACACCAATCAGGTCTTTCTCGAATATGGTGTAATTCGACAACTCAAAAATTTCGCGTGCATGCTCGTAATTGTCAAGCACAATGCGGGTCATGGCAACATCTACCGAGTCCACAGTACTTAATGCGATGATTCTAAGATCGAACTTTTCAAGTAGTTTTAGTAGTTGATGGAGATAACCGACACGGTTTTCCATACACACGCAAAATTGTCGCAGGCACGGCCATTCTTTACCTGGTTCCCCTGAGTTGTAGGATGATTCATCTTCAAATACCATCTATTCTCTCCACGAATTGAGCAAATCAGGATTGATTGATGGCACAGAAACATCATACGAACCTGAATATGCGTTGTGATTAGAACTGCGCTAGGAAATAGCTCTCATCAAGTTCTTATCTGCATGCAATTTAAGAAAATCTTCCGGTATCGTCAATAAGAGGTGTATTCTCTTGTTCCCGAGTCAGGTAATTATTGCCAATTGCAATGAAATTACTCTATCAAGGCTTTCTGTGAATGACTTGTGATTCAGAGTGTTGTCGCATACAACTCAGTCGAGCAAAAGCAGAAAATGAGCTATTTCTTAGGAACCTGAGTTTTGATTCGAACATTTTTATTCGACATGGGGAATGTGCTTGCTTTTTTTTCGCACGATAAAATGTGTGAACAAATGGGGCGTCTCTGTGGCCGATCGCAGTCTGAGATACGGACGCTGCTGATTGAATCCGGGAAGCAGTGGGATTATGAACGGGGAAAGCTGACCTCCGCTCAATTTCACCAGTGGTTTGAGCAAGCAGTTGGACAATGTGTCGATTTCGATGCACTGCTGGTTGCCGGTTCCGATATTTTTGAGCTGAATACATCGATTCTCCCTGTACTGGACTCCTTAAAAGCCAGTGATTATCGGTTAGTCTTATTGTCAAACACCTGTATCTCACATTTTGAATTTATCTGGAACCAATACAATGTGCTCCAGCGATTTGATGATTATGTGACGTCTTATGCTGCGGGGGCGATTAAACCGGAACCCGACATCTTTGAATGTGCCTTGAAAAAAATTGAGTGTGCTCCCGAAGAGGCGTTTTACACAGATGATATTCCTGATTACATCAGGGAGGCGAGAAAGCTGGGTATCCAGGCAGAAGTCTTTACAGATACCGAAACTCTGGTTGCACAATTGGCGCAGCGTGGAATTCATGTGTAAAGACATCAGTAGACAAAAGGCATTGAGAATCAATGTTTCCGGTTTAAAACGTTTCCCTTTACAAATTGATCAGATTTCTTAGCTGAGCCGTCACGCTCAGTTCTACTACTCATTCTAGCTGAACATATTTGGAACATTGTTTGCGGGAATCTTACAGGCCCCTTTTAGATTGATCCAAAAGAGGCAGAAATTTTCGCGTAGCATAAGAACTTACGTTCGTTTTATGAGTGGAAGGCGTTATGTCGGTCGATTCCCATCCTGATACAGTTGAGTCATTGACTCCGGTAGAAAAAAAGCGTTCTCAGCGAGAATTCCTTTCACTGGGCTGGTCGCATTTAATAACGTGCTTCTGGTTTGCGGTCATGTTTTTCTATTTTGGTAATGTTCATATTTTTTATTCAGACATCTGGGGGCATGTTTCCTACGGTGACTGGATTATGGCGAATCAATCTTTGCCGCAATACGACCCTTTCCTTTCCCTGGCGCAGGGAGTCAAATGCATCGATGCTGCCTGGCTTTCACAAATCCTGTTTGCCAAAGTCAATGCAGGCTTTGGGGTGCGAGGGTTATCACATATCTTTGCATTGACAGTATTCACGACGCATGTCCTGTTCTGGTTTGCCTTCTATCTCAAATCCGGCAGGGTCGGGGTGAGTACGCTGGCATCCTTTCTGTTGGTACTGATTGCTTCGAGCCGAATTGCGATTATCAGACCGGAAATCTTTGGGACTTTATGTGTGGCGATCTTGCTTGTTATTATGGCCTGGTCGGAAAAGTACGATACTTTGAAGTCCGGTTTATTGAGTGCAGATGATCCCGATGGCCCTCAAAAACAGGGGCAAAAAGCGCCTGTCGCGCTGTTGTTTTCACTCTATCTTGGTCTTCCCCTGGTATTTCTGGCATGGGCCAATCTTCACGGTTCCTTTGTTGTCGGACTGGCGATCCTGGGTCTTCAATTTCTGGGAAGAGTGATTGAGGTCGGCTGGAAAACACGCAGTTTCGTTCAAACTTGCACCGACAAATGGGTCAGACGCTGGCTGGTTGTGACAGAATTGTCGGTCTGTGGGGCGCTTCTCAATCCGTATCACATCGATTTGTTTATTAACTCACTCACCTTTCCTCGGAACCCGAACTTAAAAGATATTCTGGAGTGGGAACCACTGGAGTTTCGAGATGCGGAAGGAATCTGGTTTAGTCTTGCCTGGATTTTAATGCTGATACTCTATCGACATAGTCGGGAACGAATCCGGGTAGCAGATGTGTTACGAGTGGGGCTCTTATCACTGGCTGTGATTGTTGGCGTGCGAATGATCGGTTGGTTTTCGGTCGTTTTTGTTTACGCAATGGTTCCCCATCTGACGAACGTGCTTCCGAGAATGGGGCAAGAGAATCAGGGTCTGGCAAGTGGTTTGCCCCAAAAAATATCGTTCTGGGCTAAAAAATCACCTGTAATTACAGCATTTTGTGCGTTAATACTTTGGTTTGGTTTTGCCTTTTCAAATATCACAACTCCCTTATTCGGTGGTACGCCTCGTGATATAGACAAAGTTTACAGTGAGGGAACCCCCAGAAAGTTAACAGAATTTTTAAAGGGCCACCCTCCGCAGGGGCAAGTTTGGAATCCCCAATGGTGGGGCGATTGGCTGGTTTGGGATGGACCTCCTGCGATGAATGTCTTTATGACGACCAATGCGGTTCATCTTTCCCCTCCGCGCGTCTGGAAGGATTATCTGGGAATTGCAAGAGCGAGCCGGGGATGGCAGTCTGTCGCGCAAAAGTATGATGTATCCACGTTTGTGGTAGACAAGCAAAAGCAGGCTAGATTGGACGCAGGAGTTCGCAGATTAAAAGGCTTTAATGTTGTTTATGAAGACGACCTGAGTCTGGTTGTCTCGCGCGAACCAAAGTTGATTTCAGCCGCAAAGCAGAAAGAGTCCCAGCAGGAAATCAAGGCTACCGAATCGGAAAACGAGGTGCAGCCATAATGCAGACGAAAACTCCGTTTCAAAAAAAGTTGCGAGTAGCGGGCTTTCTCGCGTTCCATATTCTCTTAGTCAGTGCTGCAGTTGGCTGGGGAGCGGTTCGATTTCACTCGTGGGAAGAGCAGAAAAAGCTACCACAGTTACGTCTGAATCCGCTGACCGTAACGCCGCTTTATGATCAACCCAAAATCGTCTCTGATGAGGATCTGGCACGGATTCTTTATCGGCTGCGTCCTCAATTCAGAGGAAATTCTCCTCAGATTAATTACGTTGATCATGCCTTACGTTTTTGGGGCATCGAAGCAACGTTTGAAGATCCGCAATGTATTTCTGGGGTAGAAATGCGAGATATTCTGCTAGACCATCGACGTTTTGGTCAAGTCTGGGGAGATAAAACCAAACCTTTGCTTGTTCATAATCGATATGGGATCAGACCTCGCGTGCAGGAAGGGTTAGCCACATCGAGTCATGAAGATCATACTTTGGCAACGCTGGCCGAAGTAGGGACTCCCGTTGATTATCCTGTCGTGACTTCTAAGGGGGAGACCACGCTGGCAGCGATGATTCAGCAGACATTAAGCTCCTTCAGTCTAAACCAGTTGGAGTATGAGTGGTCCACGCTTGTGTTTGCCCTGTATCTTGAATCTCCACATGATTGGATGACATCGGAGGGGCAGTTTGTCAACTTCGATCTCATTGCAGACCGGATTATGCGTCAACAGCCGACGAAAGGGGTTTGTTACGGGAATCATCGTTTACATGCATTGGTCATGTTACTGCGCGTGGATGATCAAACCCCTGTTCTCACTAAGGAGGGGCGGAAAAAGGTCACGCAGTACTTGCAAAACATCACACGATTGCTGGTAGAAACTCAATCGGAAGAGGGTTTTTGGGACAAGAACTGGGATGGAAGCAAGTTGGAGCTGTCCTCTGAAAAATCATTCACGCCACGTGCGCGGAGAATCTTGGCAACGGGCCATGCAATGGAATGGTGGGCGTTGGCTCCAGAGGAGGTTCTTCCACCCGCAGAGACGCTTCAAAAAGCGGGCCATTGGCTTGTCAGTACCATCAAAGAAATACCCGAATCTGAGATTAAAAATAGTTATACATTTCTGTCGCATGCAGGGCGCGCTCTGGCGTTGTGGAGAGGAAAGTTTCCTTTTCAAGTCGACTTGTCCCAACAGGGAGAGTGAAACGGTTTGAGGAACGCGCCATTCGATTTACCAGGAATCGGAATTCGTAATCCCTCCCGATGCAGCCCACTGCTGATTCCAGCCTCTGCAGTTTCTGACGTGGTGTGCACCATCGCTTACGCTTGGTTTTAAAGTGTTAACTTTAGGATACAAAATCGGTGTGGCGATTCTTCTTCAAAGCATCATGCCAAATTTTGCTATGAAAATACCTATTAGCCGAGAGCTGCTAATTTTAGGGGTTGTGGCGCAAAAGTGAGTAATAAGAGAGAGTCCTAAAATGCATTGTGGAGTGAGATTACGAAAAATATGCATTGTGGGCGAAAATGGCACATCGTCTGCTGTTAAAACGAAACGTCTGCGCTGGGCGTAAGCAGATAGATTAATTTGCTCGGATGTTAATAACTACATGTTCTTGTAGTGCATTCGGTAAGCATTAACCATCTGATTAATGTGAGGAGTACGAATGAAGATGTTTCAGCAGTTTTGGAATGATGAAAATGGTTTCGTCGTTTCAACAGAACTAGTGCTGATCGCTACTGTGTTGGTTCTCGGTATGATTGTCGGGTTGACTACACTTCGTGATCAAGTAATCGCGGAATTGGCAGACGTTGCCGCTGCATTTTCCAACAGCAACCAGAGCTATTCTTTTTCTGGAATCACTGGGCACTCATCAAGCACATCAGGCTCACTTTTTGATGACAATGATGATTTCTGTGACCTTGATGCAGATCCTTCTGGATCAGATAGCCACTGTATTACTATCGTTAATGCTGAAGGCGAAGAACCGGACACATAAGAATTCCTGGTTTGTTTTGGGATCATATCCCCGGCTGTTTAAGAAGAATTAATCAGCCATACAGGAATCTTTCTTCAACGATTGTTATTTTATTTTTGTATCAAAATGTTCAACAGGCTGTATAAATCAGCTTACATATTTAATAAGGAGTTAGGATGAACATGCTTACTAAGTTCTGGAATGATGAGGCAGGTTTTGTCGTCTCGTCAGAACTCGTGTTAATTGGCACAATTCTCGTTTTGGGTGTTGTTGTCGGATTGGCCACCGTTCGTGATCAAGTTGTTCAGGAATTGGGTGACCTTGCTTTAGCCATTTCAAACATTAATCAAAGCTACAGTTTTTCAGGTGTTACCGGACACACATCCAGCACCTCGGGATCACTGTTTGATGACCAGCTTGACTTCTGTGATAGTGACACAGATGTTTCTACAGATGAGCCTGCATGTATCAACGTGCAGATTTCAGCAACAGCTGGAGAAGAAACTTAAGTGTTCTTAGATCTGTTCCCGAGGACGCCCACTCGGGAACAATCTTTCTCAACTGTTCTTTGTTGAGTCGGACTATTTTGGCACGTAATATGCGTATACTTAAAGTGTTCGAGAGTTTTAGAGGCTTTAGTTTGTTTGATCAAAATACAGGATATGCAGGAATGAGAATTGCTCGTCAATTTTGGAGTGATGAGAGGGGAAGTGTTTCTCCTTTTGCGACTGTGTTGATGGTCACGATCCTTGTGATGGGTATCATCCCCGGTGTTGCAACCTTAAGAGATCACATCGTCCAGAAATTCGGTGATATGGCGGTTTCTTTGGAGAGCCTTGATCAATCATATAGTTATACCGTCAATGGAACGGTTAGTAGATATGTTGATTCCAACACGTTAGAGGACGTTGATGGAGAGGCACCTGCTGGTCTTGATTTAACGATTCCTGCAGCATCAGGTGAGTAGAGTCTAGTCAGGCTGTAAATCAACAACGATTAAGTAATTTGATATTAAGATAATTTGATATTAAGTGATTTAAATGTAAGTCACCTGTATTGTTAAGAAATACAAGGTGAATTGAAATTTATTGTATTCGAAGATTTCAGGGAAGTTAACGTGGCAAAAATCAGTCCAGGAACAATGACCGCAGCGATTTTCGCTATTTTACTAGGCTTAGGCGCAGCATACACAGTACGACAATTTCTACATCAGCAGCCCGGACCCGCTCTGTTGGCAGAAGATCCTCCCGCTAAGCCTAAGCAGATATCAATTCCCATTGCATCAAGAGATCTAGTGCCAGGACAGAAGTTGTCACTGGATGATATTTCGATCTTGAAGATTAAACCTGAGTTAGTCGATGAGAAATTCAAAATCGAATCCAAGGGTAAGCAAAGAATTGTTGGTACCCAGTATCTTACGGGTCGTGTACTCAAATCTCCCATCAAAGCGGGAAAGCCATTTCACACAGCCGATTTATTCGCGAGTGGCATGGGGCCTGGTCTTTCGGATATTCTCGAACCGGGGAGTCGGGCTGTAACCGTCGCCATTCACAAAATTGGGAATGTAGCTGGCTTCTCTCGTCCCGGGGCTATTGTTGATGTTTTGTTTCGATCTGATGCCACTGATGGTATACCCGAAACCACAATCACCCTGCTGGAAAGAGTTCGCGTTCTGGCAGTTGGTGAAATTGCGGTTCCAGGTCATAAAACCGATGGAGACGAGTATTCCGTCACACTCGAAGTTTCTCCCGAGCAGGGAAAAGTTTTAAAGGTTGTGGAAGACCATGGTGTGTTAAGCTTGGCGTTGCGTAATCCTGGCGAGAACACAGAAGTCGTCTCGGCAGGTCGTTCCAGTGATCGTCTGACACTTTCCAATATCCTGGGCTTTCTCCCCAACCAGCGTGTTTCCAGCATGGATATCTATCGAGGAGGTAGTCTCGATACCGTGCATTTTAAAGGTAACCGTGCTTACAAAGATCAAAACTGGATAGACGCAATTAAAACTCCCGTTGCTTCTGAAGTGATTCCCACACCTAATAAAGCAACTACTACTATGAAGCAGCGAACCGATCGAAGAACCTCAGAGATTTCGACTCCCGTCAGTGGTCTCTGAGTTCTAACGAAAAGAGAGACGCTCGATATCGGTTCTTAAATTTAGCAGAGTAGTAGTTTTTTCGGCTATTCTCGTTCTTTGAGTCAATCAAGGTACGTTATTAGCTCAAAGCACGTCATGGCGAGTCGAGATGGATAGTGAATCTATCATGTTGGTCATGCCAATCTTAGCAACAATGTTTTGAAATTTGGGTTTGCACATGGAATCACTTGGTACGAAAAAACTTTTTGTGGAATCTGAAAGTTATGTCCCTGAAGGCAGGGAAGCTGAGCTTTATTTTCAAAAACAAAAGGTCTTGATTCATCAGGAACTTGTTGATTCGCTTGATTTGTCAATGTTGGCTCAAATCTCCGAAAAAGAACTTTCAGCAGAAGTTCGCGTTGTCGCGACAGAAATTTGTGATGAGCATGTTTCAGTCCTGGAAGGTATTGATCGCGAGCGTTTATTGGATGAGTTGCTGAGCGAGGTATTTGGTTTAGGCCCATTGGATAATCTGATGGCAGATCCAACTGTCAGTGATATCCTGGTCAACCATGCGTACGAGATCCATATTGAACGAAATGGTCAACTTGAGGAATCTGATGTTATCTTCGCCGATAATCAGCATTTGATGCGGATCATTCAAAGGATTGTTTCACGTGTGGGACGAAGAATCGACGAAGTCAACCCTATGGTTGATGCCCGACTTTCCGATGGCTCGCGAATTAATGCGATCATTCCTCCACTCGCTTTGAATGGACCATCATTATCGATTCGAAGGTTCGGAACAGTTCCACTGCAAATAGACGATCTGATTGATAAGAAATCAGTGACTCCAGAGATTGTTGATTTTTTGGCAGCAGTCGTCGATTCTCGAATTAGCATGTTAATTTCCGGGGGGACTGGTAGCGGTAAAACAACGTTACTAAACGCACTATCTAACTTTATCCCTCGGGAAGAACGACTGATTACCATTGAAGATTCAGCTGAGTTGATTCTGCAACATAAGCATGTAGTCCGTCTCGAGACAAAAATTGATAATACCGAAGGTGTGGGAGAAATCTCGCAAAGACAGCTGGTTAAGAATAGTCTCCGTATGCGTCCGGACCGAATTATTATCGGTGAAGTCAGAGGTGCTGAAGCATTAGATATGCTACAAGCCATGAATACGGGACACGAGGGATCTTTAACAACCATTCATGCAAACGATACTCGCGATGCATTGGCCCGATTGGAAATGATGGTTGCCATGAGTGGGTTCGAATTGCCGTTACCTGTAATCAGACAATACATTGCAAACGGAATTGGGATTGTTTTGCATGTTTCCCGTCTCAAAGGGGGGCAGCGTTGTATCACCAAAGTATCGGAAATTGTCTCCTTGAATAGCCAGGGGGATTATAAAGTCGAAGATATCTTTGGTTTTGAGCAAACGGGGCTTGACGATCAGGGGAATGCGAAGGGAGAGTTTTACGCGACTGGTTATCGCCCTCTCTGCGTCAAACGTATGGAAGCTTCCGGGATTAAACTCAGTGATCATCTTTTTGAGAAAAAACAGTTTCAATCCTGGCGATAAGTATCCCGAGTCGTGGTTTTAGTTAATTAGATAATAGTGGAGATATCCTGTAGTGGACAGTTCATCGATTGCATTGATTTGTTTTGCTGCAGTAACGGTAACAGCGCTGACGATCTATCTGTTTTTACGCGATTTGTCAGGTGTTGGCCCATCGAATTCAGGAACGTTTGCAAAGCGTCCTTGCCTCAGAAGAATCCGGAATGTATTTGACCAGGCTCCCTCGGAAAGTATCCTGGGGAAAATCGATCAAAATTTTGATCGATTGGTTCTCGAAAATGGCTCTGATTTTACGCCACATACCGCCTTCCTGCTATTGGTTGCCAGTGGTTTAGCCATTGGTGGTACCATCTTTGTTTACACGGATCAGCCTCTTGCCGGCATTGCTGGAATGATTGGTGGTATGTTTGCTGTTTTGCTCATATTGCATTTTCGTAGAAAACGACGGATGTATTTGATTCAGGAAGAGCTTCCCGAAATGATTGATTTACTGGCTCGGTCAACACATGCAGGTGCCAGTCTGGAACAGGCGATTACGATTGTTGGTGAAGAGGCAAAAGGCCCTTTGGGCTCTGAGTTCAGACGCTGTGCCCGACAATTAGATATGAATATGTCAGTGCCTGCTGTGATGAAGTCACTTTCAAATCGAATTCAACTTGTCGATCTAAAAATATTAACTTCGACCCTTATGTTATATCGTAAGACCGGTGGGAATCTTCCGGCTAATCTGGAACGAATGTCAGGAGTGATTCGTGACAGAATTAATTATCGTCGTCAGATGAAGGCTTCCACAGGTGCTGGCCGTGCTTCCGCATTATTGATGACTATCGTTGCCCCTGTGGCCTTTGTGACATTATTGGTTTTTTTCCCAGATCATGTTTCCAATTTATATACTGATCCTATGGGTAACATTCTCCTGCTGACTGCGGTCGTTCTGGAAGTGGTTGGTATACTTTGGGTTTCAGTTCTCCTGAGAACGGAATATTAAAATTTATTTCTAGTTGAATGATCAACACGCTTTACTTAGCTAGATATTCAGATTTCAAATAAAAGAGCCTGCTATGTTTGTTGACATTATATCGATAGCCACTTTCCTTCTGGTCTGCCTCGTTTTCTTCTTGATCGGAGATGCGTTTGTGGTGAGACAACGTTCGGGGAGAAAAAATGGCTTAAATCTGGATGATCAAAGTTCGAATTACTACAAGACCTCGAAGGTCGGAGCATTCAATCGATCAATGGCGGGGATAATTCCCCAGACAACTGAAGTCATTCAAAAAATTGAACTCGATCTCAAACGAGCTGGTTACTACCGATTAACAGCTTTGACTGAATATCTGGGAACTCGCAACTTGTTGGTCGTTCTGGTTTTGATTATCACTGGCGTTGGTTGCATTTTAGCAGATCCAGGATCAAATCTTCCTGAGATTATTCTGGTCGTCGGTCTCTTGGTTGCTGGTGGTGGTTATGGTCTTCCCCGTATTGTACTTCACAATCAGGCAAACCGAAGAGTTCATCGGATCCAAAGGGGACTGCCGGATGCACTCGATCTGGTTATGATGTGTTTGACCGGAGGGGTCCCTCTCAGAACCGCTTTGGAGCGCGTTACAGATGAAGTTCGGTATTCTCATCCGGATATCGCTGTTGAGTTTGAGATCATCCGTCGTCATGCGGATGCGAATTCGATGTCTGATGCTCTCAAACAATTTGCAAAAAGAATTGATGCTCCCGATGTGAATGCACTCTCATCGATGATCTCTCAAACAGAAAGATTAGGGACGAATGTTTCCACGGCTTTAATTGATTTTGCCGATGGTGTCCGAAGAAAGTACCGACAACGTGCAGAGGAACATTCAAGTAAGACGAGCATCAAGTTACTTTTTCCGGTCATTTTCTGTATGGCTCCTCCGATTTACATTTTGTTTTTCGGACCAGCAGTACTTGAGTTACGGAATTTTCTGACTCGGGAGCATCGTCCCGGAGGGATTCTGGAACCAAATACATATGGTGAATCGATTAGCACCACATCTCAAACATTCAGCCGTCAGACTAACGGTCAACGCACCCCATAGAACTTTAAGGTGCATTTACGAGGTTCCTGTCGAGTTTCTTAATCTGACAGCAAGTTCAGTACGCTTCCTGTATTGAGTTGTTGTCGTGTTTGGCAGAGCTGTTGTTGCGAATGAATTATTGGATATGCTCTAGCTTTCCGCATGAAGATTCTTTTGGATCGCGGGTTTCTTTTGCTCGAGCATTCCATACTTTCGCATTTTCTTGTAAAGGCCGACTCGACTAATTCCTAATGCCTTTGCAGTTGCTGTTTTGCGGTAGCCATTTTCTGATAACGACTTTTGCAGAAGATATTTTTCATTCAGGGCTACCTGATCAGCGAGTGTGGAACTCTCTTGTGGAGTACGAAAACCATATTCCGATAGAGACATCGTTTCCTGCAGAATATTGGGAGAAAACTCACCGGTTGTCAATTCACCCTGGTTAGAGAATAAGACCGCACGTTGGATCTGGTTTTTCAATTCCCTCAGGTTGCCAGGCCAACTATAGTGCTGAAGCATCTGAATCACTTTTCGATGAATTTTACTTATCGAGATTGAATGTCGTAAGCAACATTCTTTGATGAACTGAATCGACAGCGGAATGATATCATTAGGGCGTTCTCTTAACGCCGGCAATCGGAACTGTAGAACGTTTAAGCGATAATACAAATCTGAACGGAACTTGTTATTGCGAGTCAGTTCCTCCAATTCTACATTGGCGGCCACGATGAGTCGCGCCTCAGAAAGGCGAGATTCTGTTGAGCCGACAGGCTCGAATTGTCCTGTTTCAATCACTTTAAGAAGCTTTGCCTGATCTTTTGCGGAAAGTATGTCAATTTCATCTAAAAGCAAGGTCCCCTTTCCTGCTGCCTCAAAGCGGCCAATTTTGCTGCGCTCGGCACCTGTGAATGACCCACGTAAATGTCCGAATAGTTCGCTTTCAATTAAATCAGACGGCAGAGCCCCACATGCGATGTTTTGAAATGGTTCAGCGTTTCGGGGAGAGAGTTGGTGAATCATCGATGCCAATGTTGTCTTGCCTGTTCCAGTTTCACCTACGAGAAGTAATGTCACATTGTGTTTAGCAATTTTTGAAATCTGGTCAATGATTGGTAGCATCGCGGGCGTGTAAGTTGTTACGTGAGTGTCACTATCATAAATTTGACGGGATTCAGGTACCATTGAAGGTTTAATGGAGGCAGCAATATCCTGTAACGCTTCAGCAAGCAAGCTGATTTCTTCAGGTGATGGTGGATACTCCAGGAATACGTCGGTTAAAAAAACCGTAGATTCGGCTAGGTCAAGTGGGATGAATTGATCAATTACCGAGACGACTTTTAGAGGGAATTCGCAAGTTTCTCTCAAATACGAAAGTACTTCTATTCGTTGGTCCTCTTGGCATGGGAATTCGCTGGCCCTCAAGTCGAGATATAAAATAGCCGGAGCCGAACCTTGTATACATTCTTTCAGTTCGGAAAGTGTGGCAACAGTTTTGAGGCTGCTATTGAGCTTATTTTCTAAATGCGGCTTGAGAACAAACTCCATTTTGGAGTCCGAAGAGTAAATTATTCCAAGAGGGGACATCACGAATCCTTTTTGTTCTCGTCAAATCAATTGATGGTTTAGATCAGCTTTCCAAGTGATCCTTACTACTCAGGAAACTAAAATTAGGGGTCGCCAACTTTCACAAATCAAACAATAAGGTGAATAGGATGAATATAGTGAATATAGGGGTGGGTTCACGATAACAAATGTTATCATCATAATCAAATATGTAAATTTGGGTAAATGGGTTGCCTTAATAGTTAGGGATAATAGTAGTGTTCCTGGACGATCTAATACCAGAACGAAAATCAAAAAAATCATAACAGGGCTAGATTCACTCAAAGATGATTCCGGTTATTATTATGGATTCACCGCAAAATGATGCCGATGTAATATTTCCAAGTTGTTATGAAATATGAAGATAGGGATTATTATGGGGTGGGTATTCTGGTTGGTTTGAATGAAACAGGTTAATGTTGTTTAAATGTATACTCCGGTTACACATGTCGTAACAGTTCCTATGCCACTGACAAAAATACATCTTACTCGCATTGCATGGACAATAATTTGATTAGGAATTTTTTAGAAACCATTGTGCCGATAGTCTCCTAGTAGGATAGAGTTGTTGCAGGCAGCACGGATCGCTCATCAAATCCTCGATACTTGTGATGGATCGGATTTCATTCTTTCAAGCGATTCTGAATCTCTATGAGCGATCGAATTCATTTCTGTATTAGTTCTTCCATTGTTTGTGTACTAATTGGCCTTGTTTCCTGGTCACAGTTCCCATCCACTTCTCAATTAGTAACGGCCCAGGACACACTTGATCTGGCCAACGCTGAGACGACAATCCACAGCTTTTTGGATTCGGAAGAAGGATTAAGTGCTACGATGGTTCCACCTTCGTTTTCTGTCGAATCAGAGAACGAGAAGCGCAAAAAATATATACCATTAAACGTTGTTCCCGCACAGAATAAAAAACGAAGTCAAAGTCAAAAAAGCCATTCAGAGAAAACAGGACTTTCCACCTCAAAACAGACAGTGGTTTCCAAGAGCCTGAAGCGGCATTTGCAGCTCACTGAATATAATGCGAATGAATTGATTGGGCAGAGCTCAGATTCATTTGCAAGAGGATTGATGTCTCTGGTGGACTATAATCTTGCGTTAAACATTGCCTTTGATTCAAAAATCGAGACCGCCGAAATTCGTCAAACAAAACAGGCAAAATTGAATCTTTTGAATGAGAAGCAAAAATTGATTCAGCAAGCTGTTGAACAATTACAGGCTTTTAATCAACCAGCATCACAAGGATGGTATGGCGACCTGGTTCATGCGAAATTGCTACTTGCACAAAATCAATACGAAATCGCCAGTGTGACCAAGGACCGCGATCATGAACAAATCGCTTTAGAGCAGATCTCAAAAAACTCAGATGACTATTTCGCGATTCGCAAAGCCGAGCTGCAAGTTGGTGAGGCTGATTTATCTGAATTTCGGAGAGCCACTGGATCAATCTATATTGCGAGTCAGGAACGCTATTTGTTTTTTGGTGGCGATGGAAATGATTCAAAGGGCCTCATTGAATATGCTGATGGCCTGAACGAAATTAAATTAGAGGTCGAGTGGATGGCTTCCCGTGGGGCAGGTTTAGGGAGAGCAGATCTGGTTGATCTTTCGAAGGCCCATTTGGCGTATATTCAAGGGAAATATTATCAGGAAAATAATCAACCGATCGAGAGCCGGAATTTATTTACCGAAAGCATGAATCATGCGAAAGCTGCTTGGGATACCCGAATCAATACTTATTATCCCGTTGGAACAGCTAGTCTACATGATATCACAACGGCGTGGATTATGTGGAAAGAATCAGAGACAAAGTATGCAAAAGTAGCTCCGACCAATTCCACAACTTTTGATCGTGAAATTAAAGCGGGGTTAGATCGCATGGTAAATACAACGGAATCGATCAGAGATCGAAGAGGTCGAATCGCCAGTGATATCTCTCTTGTCCGGTGTTTAAAAAATGCCGAAACGTTAACCGATCTCAAAAAGCAGCTAAGCAGATAAGGGTCAACGATAAATAATAATTCTGATTTTGAAGCCTGGCAGCATGCGTGTTGTCAGGCTTTTTTAATGAATGATTGATTATCAATCGGTTCCCGGGAGCGTGGCAGGCGAATGCCGGAAGCTATCGATTTGAGGAATTCGTGCCACGTCTGGGTGGCGTCAGCTCAGATCTTAGAAGGCAACCACGAATTGACCACAAAGGTTTTAAGGTGGTGGCTGGGGGCTGAAGCTTACTATCCTGTCGGCGGATCTAATTCTGAAGACTTGGCAGGATTAGTTTCAAACAAAAACTGCGGCTTACTTTGCTGACAGAGATTGAAAGCAGCGCTTAAAAGCAGTGCTTTGAAAAAAAGAGGCGCCGCCCGGATTCGAACCGGGGAATAACGGATTTGCAATCCGCCGCCTTAGACCACTTGGCTACGGCGCCCTGAAACTCAGTATGAAACAATAAGCTCTTATAGGAGAGGAGTTTATTGTGTTGAAACTATTTATTCAACAGAAGTGATAGAGTCATTATTCGACGCTTCTTCGCATGAGTTTGACCGAATCCTAATAACAGATCGAAGTTAGGTCAAGCAAACAGCAGGTTATCGGAAAAAATTTTGTAACCTTCCTATTTTAACTTCGAGGATTGAGCAAGCATTCCTCGGTCCAGAGAAGAAAATGTTTAGGAAAGACGTAGTGGCTGAAAATAGCTTCTCTGCGACTAACCGCTCTGCTTTGGTGGTATTCTGAATGGAATCCGTGTAGCATCGATAGCATGTCCTTTTACTGTCTCATTTGAGACATAAAAGGCATGGAAGGTTCGTGAGATCTCTCCTTTCGCCCCAACATCATGGCAAAACGAACCTTCGCTTAGAATTAATCGGAACCTCGAGGAGAGCGATTGTCCGTTTCATCATTTCGATTTAAGACACATAGAAAATAATATGACTGATCAAACTGATTCGACTTCAAAAATGACTGAAGAACAATTAATTGACTGTGCCCGGGAAGCATTAAGCGATAGTAGCTGGGTGATTGGTGAGTGTGCAGCTCAATGGACAAAAAAATACGCAAAAGGAAGGACTGACGCCGATTTTGGTGCGATGGTTGGCTTAAGTGGCGATCAAGTTTATCAGCGTAGAAGAGTGTGGGAGACGTTTGGGGATGTTCGAACGCAGTACTCCTGCCTCAAATGGTCGCATTATTATATCGCTTTGACCTGGGATGATGCTCCGGAATGCTTGCAATGGGCAGAGGAAAACAAGGCCACTGTCGCCGAGTTGAAGGCTTGGAGGCGTGCTGTTAATGGCGAAGATCTATCGATTTCTGAACCATTTGAAGAGTATCCCTCAGATTCTGAAGTCACGTTTGTTTCTGACGAACCTATTTCAGTCAAAGATCCGTCCGATTATGGGCAGTCCGAAGGAAGTGGTTCTGATTCCGGTTTACGAGAACAGGCAGATTCTCCAGCCACGGTCGGCGGGCATGCACGCGACATGGGAAGCCCGGGGGATGATTATAGTCCGTTTCGATCCGGTGCCGCATCCCCTGCTCCACAAGGTTCTGGAACAGAAGTTTCTGTTGTCGCAAAACCAGAGATTACTCCAGAACAGGCAATTAAACGTATTTGTTCTGCTGTGGAACGCAGCTTTCAGTTACTAACGCCAGAAGTTCAAGCGGAATTTCCTCAACTTTCACCTAAGTTGAAAAAACGCTTTATCAAAGCAGTCAGTGATCTAAATTCCGCGGCAGCCAAACTTCAGTAATTTTTGGAATGGCGGTTCTCCTCAAAAGCGTGTTGAGATATTCAAATAGACGTGTCTAAAATGAACGCTGGATAACAGCAAGTGTCCGTGTCTTTCATTCTCTAAGAAACTATTAGGAAATGGTCCCAGAACAACAGCCACTTCGTTTTGATTCACCTGCGAGAACATCCTCAATTATTCAGAAATGGCTCATTTTCATTCTGATTGTTTTGATTATTGGAATGACTTTCGAATTGGTGAGCCGTAAGTTGAGGTCCCCTGCTTCCCGGCTACCTGTCCGCGCGGACCTGACTCAATCTGAGTTAAGAACAATCGAATTGTTTCGTGAGTCTTCGCCATCAGTCGTGCATATCCGCACTTCAGAGTTTGCTTTTGAGGCAGGCCAACTCAATATGAATCTCCAAAAAACTCCGCAGGGCTCAGGGAGTGGATTCATCTGGGACCGTCATGGACATATTGTGACAAACTTTCACGTGATCCAGAAAGCAGATGAAGCGACTGTGACATTGGCTGATAATACCACCTGGAAGGCAAAACTTGTGGGATTTGAACAATCGAAAGATTTAGCCGTTCTGAGGATTAATGCCCCCAGCGAGCAATTAAAGCCGATCAAGGTCGGGTATTCTGCTGATCTGCAGGTGGGCCAGACAGTCTTGGCCATTGGTAATCCATTTGGCTTAGATCAAACTTTGACGACAGGAATCATTAGTGGCTTAGGACGAGAAATTATTTCTGCGACTGGCAGGTCGATCCGAAATGTGATTCAAACTGATGCAGCAATCAATCCCGGAAATTCAGGTGGTCCTTTACTGGATAGCTCGGGCCATTTGATTGGGGTAAATACAGCTATTTACAGCACGTCCCACGTGTATGCCGGCATTGGCTATGCTGTACCCGTGGACCTGATCAATCGCTTTGTGCCTCAGTTAATTCGCTATGGTGTGGTTCAAATACCCAGTTTAAACTTTACTGGAATTGATGATATCGTAACGCGGAAGCTCAAGATAAATCATCAACTGTCTCAAGAAGCTCATGGAGTCATGGTTCAGGATGTGATTCCTGGTGGCGCAGCTGATCTGGCTGGTTTGGAAGCGATCAGGTTTGATAAAGCTGGAAATCTGGTGTTGGGGGATCTGATCATGCAGCTTGATGAAATCCCAATTAACGATGCGGATGATTTATTAGCTGCTTTAGAGTCACATAAAGTCGGCGATGAGGTGACTCTAATTGTTTTCCGTAATAATCAAAAATTAAAAGTGACTGCAAAACTGCAAGAGTGGAAAAATGGGCAATAGCCTCTGGTTGTTTGACCTCTAGTGGGATCTCGGATTGAATATTAGAGAATCTAGCTTGAGAATGAGCAAGATGTAAAGAGAGCAGTATGTTGATAAATATTCGGTTCTAATGGACTTACGCCGATAGATCTTCGACAGTCAAACTGATTTCTTGGTTGACACCTTGGTGATTTGGATTACTATGTGTAGGTTCCTTTGGTATCCCTGTTGTTATTGCATGCAGGGCTTTTACAAACGACAATCTTGTTGACAGTTCAATTATGCCCGCTGATTATCCACCAGAAATAGTCAAAGAAGGCCAGGTCACAATAGTGGCCTTGGGTCCTGAGTACGAAAATCTGGACGAGCCAAGACTTGATGCGTTGACGGATGTATTGATGCAGGTTGCCGAAACTGCGTCTCCGCCGGTAGTCGTTCTGGACCTTTCTCATACCTCATTTTTTGGTTCCGCCTTTATCGAAGTCATTTTTAGAACATGGAATCGTCTCAACCATCGGGAAGGTGGTCGGTTCTGTATTTGCGGGCTCAGTGAATACTGCATGGAAGTCTTGGAAGTAACCCACCTTGATCAGCTTTGGGAAACTTATCCGAACAGAGAAGAAGCGATTCGAGCAATTAACTCTTAACGTGCTTTGTTAAGGGGCTCATCACGTCAATTTCTCTCGCACCCTCCCTTCTGTGGTGCCTGGTGGAATGTATCACATTGGATCCGATGGCAACTTAAATGTATCGGATTGTTAACACCTTGCACGACGGTTGTTAGTTTTTGTTACTTTTGAGGCTAATGGAAATGTGTTCTGACGGTTCGTTTTCTGGGTGTGAAGCGTCTCCTTTGCCGAAAATTAGTGCTGTTTAAAAAAAATGGTTTTGAAGAATATAGAATTGTAATAATTCTAATGATTGGTACAGGTTATGCTCAGTAGTCACAGAGTGGATTTTCTATCTGGACTACATGAAAGGCTAACCTGTGTTAAACAAAATCCGGACGCAATCACAACGATGGAAACAAAAGGTCCGTGGTGCTGTCTTCGTTGAATATTTATTGCTGCTGACCATCATTGGAATTGGCGCGATTGCTGGTCTGACTACTTTACGTAGTGCAATGATCAATGAGTTGATAGATTTAGCCAACGCGATTAATGCAATCAATTCATGAATTGATCAGCGGCTGATCCAGTCTGGTCTAATATAACTTTACAATGCTCAAACGGCCTGTGTTTAAAACACAGGCCGTTTTTATTTACGCGGGGGAGAATCTTGCTCTTTTGCCTTCCTGGTTTTACCGATTTAGGTAGGTATCAATGGGCTTTGAATTCATAAAGATAGAGACTGGATTTTCTTTTTGTGTTAAAAGGGATGGTATAAGCGGATTGAATTGAATATAATAAGTCTAGCGAATAAAGAGCCTGTGGTTGTTTTGTGTTTTTGTTGAAGGAATGAGGCAGATCGATGAAACGAATATTAACATTAGCCGTAGTTCTGGGCTTATTTTATATCACTATGGCTGGCTTCAGTTCTGCCCAACAGAACAAGAGTGATTCTAAGTCAGAAATTTCTGCACCTGCTGAGCAAGACCAAGACGATTTGAATTATACTCGGGATGATTTGAAAACGGGATTGGTACGTGCGTTTTACGATGCTCTCATGGCTGCTGAGAACGATATTGAAAACGTGGATGGAAATACGCAGGGAAATAGACAGGATGAAATTCAAGGTCGCGATGGCAAGAAGCGTTCTGCTTTTAACGAGGCGCGCAGGACGATCCTTGAGGCGGATCAAATTCTCGCTCGGGTGAAAGCGGAGAATAAAATAGCACTTGCCAAGTTAAGGAACCCACCGCGACGCATCTATCCCGTTCGGAAGCCGGCTCTCAAGGTCGAAGCGGTAAAAGATCAACAGACAATCAAGAAACAAATTCAGGCTCAGGAAAAGTTGATCGAGAAGCAGCAGCAAAAACTGGAAAATCTTAAAAAGGAATTGGCTACAGCTCCCACTGCGAAATAATAGCAGGCGAAACTACTCAATGGCCGCGAATGAAATGATTTTTCTTCGCGGCTATTTTTGTTTGAGATCCAGGCAGATCAGTCTTTTTTCGTCGCGGATGTAAAGTCGTTGATTCGCCAATGCCGGATGTGCCCACGCTTTAAATCCCAGCAACCCTGTCATCCTGCCTTTCTCGCGATACTCTGTCGGATTGGCTTCGACTAAAATCAGTGTCCCCTGCTCTGTCAAGCAGATGAGGTGATCTTGGACAGCAATCTGCGTACACTTGCCAACGCGTCGGGAGATCCATTGAACCTGCCCCCGTTGCATATCCAGGCAGCGGTAAGTGACCGCAGCCAGATCCCCATGTGGTCCATAAATATACCCGTCTTTAATAATACTGGTGGCAAATTGATTTTGCAGAGCAAGATTTTTCCAGTGAGAAATGGGACGGATTTCTTCATTTTGTCGGGTTAATGCAAATCGCATACAACCTGTGCCGTAAGCGGAAGAGACAAATAAGGAGTCTTCATGCCAGACGGGAGTGGCGCAATTGCAATTATATTTATTGCCCCAGACAATGCGCCAGAGAAGATCCCCTTTTTCAGGGGTGAGCGAGAGCACAGATTGACCGGTGGGGACAATAATTTGTCTTTGGTTTTCCGTTTCAATGACAATCGGAGAGCCATAACCGGGAGGATCATTGCCAGTAGACCAAACCAGTTTTCCGGTTTCTTTATTCACAGCGATCACAGAATTGTTATTGTCTCCCCCCGGTTGAAGGATCACAAGGTCTCCTTCGATCAGGGGTGAAGCTGACATTCCCCAATAAAAAATAGTTTTCTGTTCCTGTTGCGCAGCACCACTGAGCCGGAAGATATTGTTTTTCCAAATGACTTTCCCAGAATTCGCGTCGAGGCAGAGAAAGTCGCCCGCCGGCAGCAGACAGTATAATTTACCTGCATGATAGGTCGGGGTTGAGCG
>Ga0222668_1000124_pt1 | contig 56674 bp, 45 predicted proteins | sample AntAcemetagen728_FD_179823 | JGI IMG/M metagenome (GOLD analysis project Ga0222668, IMG submission 179823) | Saline water microbial communities from Ace Lake, Antarctica - #728 | ecosystem: Environmental > Aquatic > Non-marine Saline and Alkaline > Saline | place: Antarctica: Ace Lake...
TTATCGCTTAAACAGAAGATACTTCGGCGAAAACCTCTTTAACCGCATGGTTATTGCAACTGTTGGAAATTAGTGGTATGTTTGGGACTATTCAATTAACTATTGTAGTTCTAAGTTAAGATCTACCTTCATGCGTATATTTTGTTCTTAAATTTAAAACGATTTCGGAGACCGCTGGACAGACCAAGGTATTGGCTTGCGTTAGTTTTAAAATCTGTTGCATATTTTTACGATTAGTATGCGGATACTCTCTACAGGCTTGCGGGCGCACATCATAAACGAAGCATGTATTATCTTCATTCAAGAATGGACATGGAAAGGTTTTAAGCACGTAGTCATTCTCCTCGTCGATTCTCAAATACATGCGTTCAAATTCACCTGGTTTCATTTTAAACAACTTCGACAAACGCTTGATATCCTGATCACGAAAGATAGGACTGGTCGTTTTACAACAATTTGCACATTCGAGACAATCAACATTTTTGAATACTGCGGTATGTTCTTCTTCAAATTTCGAGTCCAATTCTTTCTTTAAAAGTTTTGGCGCACGTTTCAAAAACGCCTGATTCTCTTTTGATTGAGTCTTTGCTTTATCTAATAATTGTTTTAAATCTTCTTTCACGTAACAAAGTTGAAAAAAATTAGCGGTTAGAATCGATCCTATTTCACATTCTTCAAACAACCTACTGTTTAAACAATGACACATTCTGCTCTCTTTAATTTAAAAAAACACGCTAAAAATTAATATAACCTTAAGGATTTTAGCCAATAAAATAGGACAAAAACAAATTTTGCCTAATAAAAAATTATTACCTTTCCCTATTCAATTATTGAAGCTTCATGAATGAACTAAAATATGACCTTGTTGTAATTGGCGGGGGCCCTTCAGGATACGCAGCAGCCATGCGAGCAATCGACTATGGAAAACGTGTGTGCCTAGTCGAACGAAAAAAAGTTGGCGGTGCTGGTGTATACAATGGCGCGCTCAGTTCGAAGACCTTGTGGGAACTTTCACAACGGGTAAAAAATGTAAATGAAACCATCATCTCTTTAGGTAGAGATCGTTTTGAAATTTCATGGGCAGAAGTAAAAAAGACCTTGGATGAGGCGGTATTTGAGCGAAAATTTCAATATTCTTGTCACATCAAGCTTCTTAAAAATCAGCGTGCTGACCTATTTAGTTATCGCCGTGGATCCGGTAAGATCATAAATCCCAATCAAGTGTTGATCACGAAAGAGGATGAAGAATCAATTATAATTGACACAGACAACATTATTATTGCGACAGGCAGCCGTCCGAGAAAATTACCAGACATTGAAGTGGATGAAAAAACCATCTTAACAAGTGATGGAATTGATTTTATTCAAGATTATCCGAAGAGTATGGTCATTGTTGGCGCCGGTGTAATTGGTTGTGAGTATGCCACGATCTTCTCAAACTTTGGGAAAACGAAAGTGTATTTAATTGACCGAGCAGATCATATTTTGCCTTTTGAGGATGATGATATTTCTCAAATTGTATCCGAAAACCTTGAAAAAAGAGGCGTTGTTATTCACCACAACGCACAATTAGTTCGAATGGAAATTGTGGACGGCGAAGTGGAATATGAAATTGATTGTGAAGGTGAGAGAGAAATTGTTCGCGTTGAGAAAGCCTTATTATCGGTAGGTAGAGTTTCAAATTACGATCATATTGGATTGGAAGAAGTCGGCATTAAAAAAGGTGCTAATGGCAGACATATTGGAGACAATGATACCCGCACAAATATTCCAAATATATACGCGGTAGGTGATGTCTCCGGCCGAATCTCATTGGTAAACATGGGAGAAATTGAAGGGCGACACGCTGTGGAGCGAATTTTTGAAAATAAGACGACGCCGATTTCATATGATAACGTATGTACGATCATGTTTTTGGAACCCGAAGTTGCTTCTGTAGGTATGAACGAAAAAAATTGTTTGGAACAAAACATTCCGTGCAAAATTGTGAAACTCGATTATTCAGTTATGGCGAGAGCTATTGCCATGCGGAAAACTCAAGGTTTCTTTAAAATCATTGTGACAAATGATGCAGAAATGAAAATTTTAGGAATGCGCGCTGTGGGCGAGCATGCTTCAAGTGCTATTCAGGCCGTTGCCTTATTAATTAAAATGGATCGTGGTATCGCTGAATTAGCGGAATTGGTCCACCCTCACCCGTCAATCGTTGAGGGTGTGCAAGAATGTGTTCGAATGCTGATGAATCGCTCAGTATTCAAATCTTCTGTGTTTAAAGATAAATTAGAGTGCTATAGCCTCGTGAATGGAGTCAAGACCCCACTTCAAAGGTTGTAATCCTATCTTATCGTGAGTTGGCTGGAGTTCATTGGTGTTCAACCTCTGTTGGCTCGTATTCATTTACTTTGATCGCTTCGATTAGTAAAGTCAACTTCTCAATTGTGACATGATCCATTATTACAATTTTATACCATTTTGGTGCCTTGTGATTGTCTGGAACAAGACCGAACTTCGTCGCAATAGCTGTCCGAATGAATGCTGCTTTAATCGTTATAATATTTGAGAAGGGATGGCGATAAAATGCAATAGACAAGGCTTTCAATTGCTTACACATCCACTCCGTTCTTTTTTGTAAAATAAATACTTTTTCTTGCCAGCCAAAAGGTCCATTTTTAACCAATATCATCCAAACGGCTATCGCATTTGCTCCAGATCGACTTCCAATCAAGGTATAATCTTCCCCTTCTACATAGCTGGCTTCTTTTGTATTCACGTGATGTATATACCCTTTTCGAATGATGAAAATTCCCGTTCCGTATGGAGCTTGTGCCATTTTATGAGCATCCAGTGTAAAAGAAGTAATGTGTAAATTTTTAAAGGTTAAAAGAGACGAATCATCCGTAAACGGATAATAAAAACCACCATAAGCACCGTCGACATGCAGTTTAAATTCACAATTCAGGGCCACGAGTGCATCTGTATAGGTTTGCACAAGATCAACAGAACCGAACATGGTCGTCATCATATTCGAGATCACGATAAAATACTTCTTCCCGGCATCCTTAGCCTTCTGGATGGTCAGCCGTACTTCAGCATCATTCAAGGTCCTCAACGCTGAATCCACCTTCGTCTTGTAGATAGAAAGCGTCAATAAATTTGCGGCCTTATCCATAGAATAATGACTATCCTCGCTGCACAGAATACATATTTCATGTTGATCCGCGTCACATACATTCATGAAATAGTTGCGATAAATCCAAATGGCTTGGATATTTGCTTCTGTCCCTCCTGAGGCAACGTAACCATCCTGTTCATCCAATTCACCTTTCAAGATATCTACGGCACAAATTTGAATTAAGTCACGTTCTATCTCATGTGTCCCCTCAAAGAATGATTCTGATTTCCCAAGCGTATGGCAACCAATATGATTAGGGTTCTGTATTAAAGAAGAAATAAAAGGTGCATCTTTAATAAAGCTTGCATCTTGATTAAAGACCTTATCATCTAGATACGAAGCAGGAATACCCAGGATCGTTTCTGAATTATAATCTACGTTTCTACTTAATGCCTCAAAAACAGTGGCTTGAATTTCTTCTTGTGATTTCTTTTTCCAAAACATATACATCCTATTCAAGATCAATTAATGTTTTGCGAAATTACAGGATTGGGCGAGATCAATTCCTATCAAAAATCATGTTCATGAATAGCAAATCGCATAAAAAAGAACCTATTTTTCTGAAATCGCAGTAAATTTCAATAAATAAGTAGGATTTTCGGCTTGTTTCACTAAAAAATCCGCGACATCTGCTCGGTTAATTCCTCCGATATTTATTCCTTTAAACAATTCCAATTGAGAAGGAAATCGAAAAGGAGAACTTAATAAAAGTTCTGAAAACTCATTAACTAAATTAGAAATGAAAGTAGATGAAACAAAAAAATCCCGCTCGTGCTAAACGAGCGGGATTCGGTATTTTAAGCGCAAATTTCTATTTTGCGTATGATCTTTTTTCTTTAATACGAGCTGATTTACCTCTTCTTTCACGGAAGTAATAAATTCTAGCACGTCTAACAGCACCGACCTTATTAATTTCGATCTTTTCGATATACGGTGAGTGAACAGGGATTACTCTCTCAACACCAATATTCCCAGACATTTTTCTGATCGTGAACGTTTCAGTAGCACCTTCACCTCTACGTTGAATTACAACACCTTGAAACAATTGGATTCGCTCTTTAGCTCCCTCTTTAATTTTATAGTGAACAGTGATAGTACTGCCAGCTTTAAAGTCAGGAATATCATTTTTAAATGATAATTCGTTTTGTAGTTCTTTTATAATATTACTCATGCCAATAATCTTTGTTTCCCTTGTTTGGGGGTGCAATATTACGAAGAATAAATAATATTACATCACGGATTCACATTTTTTTTCAACTTTTTTTTTCAACGCTTTTATTAAATTCAAGTCAATGATTTAATAGACTTTTAAAACCTTTGCAGATAAGACCTCTAGCCCAAGATGTTAAAGTGAAAAACCAACGACGCAGACATCATCCACTTGCTCGCGATCGCCCTTCCAAATCAATAGTTCTTCTTCTAATTTGTTTTTCTGAATTTCGAAAGGAAGCATTGAGTTTTTGAGGACAAATTTTTTCATATTCTTCACCATATACTTTTTATCTTTCTCTCCCCCAAACTGATCTGCATATCCATCCGTGGTCATATAGAACTTTAAGCCATCCACCAATTCAATCGTTCGCTCTTCGTAGACTTGATCATCTGGCGTAAAACCTGCAATGGCAACTTTTGTGGCACGAATCTCCTCCAAGTCACTTCCATCAGGTTGGACAATCCAAAGTGAACGATTAGCACCGGCAAAACTCAGCTTCTTCTTGTTTAAATCAATGGTACAAACAGCAGCATCCATGCCATCTCGTGTCGCATTTTTCTGGCCATCTTGTTTGAGCGATTTTTTGATTGCTCTATTCAGTTCAGAAAGAATGGACGCCGGTGAAACAATTTTATTTTCGCTAACAATATTATTCAATCTATCTGATCCAATCATACTCATAAACGCTCCGGGCACACCATGTCCGGTGCAATCCGCACAGATGAGAATAAGTTTATTATCCCGTTCGATAAACCAATAAAAATCACCCGAAACGACATCCTTCGGACGAAACAAAACAAATGAATTTGGAATCCATTTCTTCATTTCAGTTTCTAAGGGTAAAATTGCCTCTTGAATTCGTTGTGCATAATGAATACTGTCTTGAATTTCTTTTTGTTGGTGTTCCAAAACGATATTCTTATCGGATATTTCTTTCGTTCTTTCCTCTACAACCCCTTCAAGCCAGGCATTTTTTGCTTTTAACCGTTTAGAACTGATTCGAACCCCAATAAACAAGGCCAAAATAAAGATAATTCCATATAAAAAATAAGCCCATGTTGTGCGATACCAAGGCGGTAAGATTGTGAATGAATAAAAGGTTTGCTCACTTATTTGACCGTAAATATTTCTAGCCTCAACTTTAAAAGTATAATCCCCTTCGATTAGGTTATTGTAGGCAACATCTGATCGCTTTTTCCATTCCGACCATTCTTCGTCTGCTCCCTCCAAAATATACCTATATTCTGGTTGATGCTCATCTTCAAAATAAGGTGCAGAAAATAAAAATTCAATGTCATTTTGTGCGTAAGGAAGCGACAGAATTGTTTGCTCATTTTGCTCCATGGCAAATCCCCCATCCTCTTGAACGAAAACACCGTTAAAAATAACTTCCCCCTTTGAGATGGTAACTTTACGAATTAATGAATAAAAATGTGACTGATATAATTTTAAATCATTTTGTTCATAACGAATAAGACCGTCTGCGGCACCAATCCAAAGCACGCCGTCTGGCTCGAGATAAAAGGTGTTAATTCGTCCAAAATCAATCCCCCAAAAAGGTCTATTTTTAAAGGTCTTAAGTTCAAAATCATAATAACCAATTTTATACTCATTGCAGTACCAGATCCGATCCTCTGCCTCTGTAAGAAGAAAAAGTTGTCCGTCAAATAAGGAATCCTGCAGCTTATATGATTCGAAGGTTATCCTGTAAAATTTCGGATCCAATAATTCTTGCTCGGATAAACCTGCTTTTCGCTTCTCTTCACTTTCTATGCGGACCAACCCTTCTTTGGTTCCAAAAATCAAACTATCCCTAAAAATAATAGGTTTACCTACGCCATCCAACAAGCCAGAATCGTCATGAAAAAAATCAATTTCATAGCCATTTTCGGATTCAATTAATTGAACGGCGCCTGATTTTGAATTGCCAAACCAAATAACACGATCATCAAACGGGTCGATTTCTCCGCCTAAAAAAGTTGGAAAATTAGAGTCATATGACCACACCTCTCTGAAAAACTGATCATAAACAAAAATGCCCTGAGCACCAGCTACGAGGTATTGATTTTTTCGCGGATGATAGAGCAAAATATTTGCCGGTCGGCGGGTAACTTGAGTGAATTGTACACCGTCTGAAGAACGGTAAACACCTTCTGAAGTACCAACGTATAATTGCGATTCAATAATGGTTAGGCTCCATGTTTTGGATTTACCAATTGAGACGTTTGCGAATCGTTTTGCACGACTATTTTCATTCTTTTCAGTATAGAGCCCGTATGATGTTCCAACAAAAATTTTTCCTTTGAAGCGAATCACTGCTTCTACATTGCCTTCTATCCCTGTTTTTTCGTCAAAATAGGAAAGAGGCGAATGATAATTGATTTTCGAAATACCATTCTCTAAGGCCAACCATAGATTAAGATCGCGATCTTGACAAAGTCCGAGCACCACGTCAGAACGAATTCCAATATCGCGATTAATTCTCTTTAAGATCTTACCGCTTTCATTGATAATAATCACGCCTTGCGTTAACGTGTTAAGCGCAAAATTACCATCTCTCAATTGAATTGAGCCAATTATGTTCAGAGTAGATAATGGCGTTTCATTCACTTCAGGTAAATGTCTGATTCCTCCATTGCTCCATTTGTATAGTCCGAGTTCTTGTGTGATAATCAAGAGCGAGTCGAACGGAACCTCATGCAATCCAAAAATACCATATAATTTAAAATCCTCAGTTCCTTCCAAAGTAATTAATTGTGTATTTTCTAATCGAACAAGTCCAACTTCCCTTTCTCGCAAATACACATAATCATTTACGATAAAACTAGTATGGAAGCTCGTTTCAGGATACACAACCTCAATTGTTCTCTCTACACTATTATAAATATAGAGTGCTTCTTCGGCTTGAAAATAAACCAAATTATTGAGCGTATGAATGCGCCAAATCGTACTAAAAAATTGATCTTCGAGCGGGATGTGATCAAGCAGTGACTGATAGATATAGCGCCCTGTCGAATCAGGTTTTAGATAGCCAAAATCTCCAATTGCTCCCGTATAAATAACACCTGAGCTATCCACTCCAAGTGCAAAAATGAAAGAATCCAGTCCAACTCTTATAAAATTCCATTGTTCACCATCAAACTCCATGACTCCATGAGACGAACCAAAATACATAACACCTCTATGATCTTGAACTACGCTATAATTTTCAGGATTCCGCTCCTTTTCGTCGTTGTAATCTTTGATTGAATAATTAACGACGGGTGGGTAGAAATTTTGAGCAAAGGAACTAAGCCAGCAAAGTGAACATATTGTTAGTAAAAGCTGTCGCATCCTTTTTTTATTTACCCAAAAGTTGAATTATATTTACCAAAAATAGAAAATAATGACCAAAAAAATCACTTTAGTAGAAGTAATTGAGCATGTTGAGACTTTTCATGATGCTTTTGGAATAAAGAATAATTATTCACCAACCCATGAGATCTCTAAATCAGAAGGTAAACTTCGGTTTGATTTAATGCGCGAAGAAAATGAAGAATACTTAGAAGCAGTCGAAAACGGAGATTTAGTTGAAATTGCAGATGCCTTGGGTGACATGCTCTATATTTTATGTGGAACGATTTTAAAACATGGCATGAAAGATAAAATTCAATCCGTTTTTGAAGAGATTCAGCGCAGTAATATGAGTAAGTTAGATGCCAATGGTGAACCGATTTATCGTGAAGATGGTAAAGTACTTAAATCGGATTTATATTTTAAGCCGAATATTGCAGCACTTTTAGGATAAGATAAATTTTCGATTGTTGTCTCAATTTACGAATTAAAAAAATGCGATTCATTTCAAAGGGTTTAGAAATTCATCTTGATTCAACTCACAACGAATAAGGAGTTGATTTTTTTAGACGGTTTGAAACCCGTTGACTAACATGCGTAAATTAAACGTGGCGTATTGCGATATCGAATAATTCCTGTAAGGATTGCAATAAACGCTAAGGATTCAAAGACGATTGCGACCGTGTCTAGAGAAAACCCTTGGTCCAACATGATTGTTACCGCCATCACCACCACTCCTATTCCGATTAAGCCAATCGATTCATTTTTTTTACTTTCAATTTCGGCTTTATTCTTCATCTCAAAATCATCCACAATGGGTTTGTATTCAGAACAACCACGGATAACTAATTCTTTGTCCACAGCAAGTAAGTCTTGCGAATACGCATAGCGTTGATCCCGATCCTTGGCGTTGCAAGATGTTTTTAAGGCTTGTCCTTTGGCTAAGAGCTTGTCTCCCAATTCCTTCAATTCTTCGATCGTTAAATCATTTAAATTATGCATCTGTATGTGATTTTATGTGAACAAAAAACCCCTTCCAAAAAGAAGGGGTTTTAGGATTTAAATGCGATTCAATCTAGGTATCAATATTTGCATATTTTGCATTCTTCTCTATAAATGCTCTACGTGGAGCCACTTCATCTCCCATTAGCATGGAGAATGTTCGGTCACTTTCAATTGCATTTTCGATTTGAACTTGTCTTAAGGTTCTTTCCTCCGGATTCATTGTTGTTTCCCACAACTGTTCTGCATTCATCTCACCCAAACCTTTGTATCGTTGAACAGACACACTTGATTCTGTTCCAGAACCTTTCATCTCCATTATTAATCGATCACGTTGTATATCGTCCCATGCATACTCTGCACGTTTCCCTTTCTTAACCTGATACAAAGGAGGTGTTGCGATATAGATATATCCCTTTTCGATTAGTTCTTTCATGTATCTAAAGAAGAAAGTCAAAATCAAGGTTTCAATATGCGAACCATCTACGTCGGCATCACACATGATAATGATTTTATGATACCTTAATTTTTCTATATTCAAGGCGCGTTCATCTTCTACCGTTCCAACCCGAACACCTAAAGCTGTATAGATGTTTTTTATCTCTTCATTTTCAAAGATACGGTGTTGCATGGCTTTCTCCACATTCAAGATCTTACCCCTCAAAGGCATGATGGCTTGAAAATGACGATCACGTCCTTGCTTCGCCGTTCCTCCCGCTGAATCTCCCTCAACCAAGTAAACTTCTGATTCTGCGGGATCTTTTGACGAACAATCAGCCAATTTACCCGGCAATCCACCGCCGGTTAAAACACTTTTACGTTGCACCATTTCCCGTGCCTTGCGCGCTGCATGTCTTGCCGTTGCCGCCAATATCACTTTCTCTACAATTCTACGTGCATCTTTAGGATGCTCTTCAAGATAATCCGTTAACATTTCTGAAACGGCTTGTGATACGGGAGCAGTAACTTCTCTATTCCCTAATTTTGTCTTCGTTTGACCCTCAAACTGAGGTTCTTGCACTTTTACCGAAATAACAGCCGTCAAACCTTCTCTAAAGTCATCTCCTGCAATTTCGAATTTCAATTTATCGAGTAAACCCGATTCATCTGCGTATTTTTTTAAAGTACCCGTTAAACCTCTTCTAAAACCAGAAAGGTGCGTTCCACCCTCATGCGTATTGATATTGTTTACATACGAATGAAGATTCTCTGAATATGAAGTATTGTAAACCATTGCCACTTCAACCGGTATACCATTTTTCTCACCTTCAATGTGAATGATATCTTCGATTAGTGCCTCGCGTGCCTCATCCAAGAAACGCACAAATTCACTTAACCCTTTTTCAGAATGAAATTCTTCCTCTTTAAAACTTCCATCTTCCAATACTTTTCGTTCGTCAGTCAATTTAACCCGAATTCCCTTATTCAAGAAGGACAATTCACGCATACGAGATGCCAACGTTTCGTAAGTAAAATTAATTTCATCAAATATTTGTGGATCTGGGCGGAATGTTACCGTTGTCCCATTTTCATCTGAAACACCTTCTTCTTTAACAGGATACAGGGCCTTACCGCGCGAATATTCTTGCACAAAACGCTTACCCTCACGACGAACCTCCGCCATTAAATGTTCAGAAAGCGCATTTACAACCGATACACCTACTCCATGCAGACCGCCGGATACTTTATATGAATCTTTATCAAATTTACCCCCTGCTCCAATTTTAGTCATAACAACCTGTAAGGCTGAAACACCTTCTTTTTCGTGCATGTCAACTGGAATTCCTCGACCATTATCAGTAACACGAACACCATTACCTTCTAAAATGACCACTTCGATATGATCACAATGACCGGCTAATGCCTCATCAATTGAGTTATCGACAACCTCATAGACCAAGTGGTGCAATCCTCTGACTCCCACATCACCGATATACATTGAAGGACGCATTCTAACATGCTCCATTCCCTCCAGTGCCTGAATACTCGAGGCAGAATATCCGCCATTCTTTTTTTGTTCTTCGCTCATAACTAGTTTTAATATGCTCCATACTACAAAAAGCTGCCGAAAGGGCTTATTTTTGTAGAAATTGCATGTGTAAAATCACAACAAACAAAGATAGAAAATCATCCCTTAAATTTGGCTGAATCAGTCCGTAAAAACGAGTAGTTTTCAACAGGTAATTAACAAATAATGTTGAATTCTTTGGTGATAGAATTCAGGGCGCGAGAGATGAACGATTTGACAGCAGAAGATTACTCAATAATGAGGTTGACCTTACTCATTTCAGTGTGAAAATTAAAGATCTTCATCATTTCCTCTTTGTCTTCAATCCGATAGCGTTGCGCATGGTACGCACTTTTTTGCTTAATGTAAAAACGAGTCGCTGATACTTCATATTGGGCAGAAATTTCAAGATTTTCAATGACCGTTAATTTATCTGTGGATGGGATCTTATTGAGGTTATCTACTTTCACTGAACGGGGGAAATTGACGATCACTTCTACTGTTCGTGTAAAGGGATTGGCGAAAACAAAATCGGTTTTCTTTTTGCCCACTTCACGCGGGTCAGAATACTCACCAAAAATTTCACCTAATCGAAAAATGGTCTTTGCTCCTGCCGTTTCAAACAGGGGTACATAGAGCGAAGTCACCTCACCCTTTATGATGATCGGTCTGATAAACGCATCTTCTGGATCAACATTCTCAATACTCGTCATTTTATACGTACTATTATCTCTAAATACATCCAGCATCTCCTCTTGTTTCGATTTTTTCTTTGCGTCTGAGTAGAGGTAATAATACACTTGATACTCGCCTCCTTTATAGCCCAATAAATGGCGTTCAATATTAATTTGAGCTTCAGAAAAGTCTTCGCTTACATTGATGGTGATGATAGTACTATCCACATTATCTTTGTGCGTGGTTGCTTTTACAGGTTTTACCTTAAAGGTTGATTTTGCGTATGGATAGCGCTCCGAAGTTAGGAAAAGCGCATGATTTGGCACCCATCTATAATCCAAGAAACCTAATCTTGAACGATAATCGTACGGTGACATGTAAGCATCTATAGCTGGAAAATAAAGAAAATACTTTTGCAGAAAGTATTCAGACTCAATATCTGGACTAAAAAAAGTGTCATAGCGATCAGAAATCATACCGTATTCAAACTCAATATTCGCCTGCTCGAGCAATCCCATCAATAATTTCAATGAACCTGTCATATCCCCTTTCCCAGTCTTGATCATTTCTGCAATTGACATGCCCGAGCTACCATAACCTGCTAAAAATTCATTTTTCATGAAGTTTTCAATCAACCGAACATTTTCAATTTGTTTATTCGACGACTTCACTCCGAGCTTCTCATTCAACTGCTTGAGCATCTTTAAGTCTTTCCCTTTCGGTGGATGATTAAAGACTGAATTCGCATAATTCACAAAAGCATTATAAGGAGAATACGTTGCACCGATTCCACCGTCAATGTCATTTAAAGACGCATCAAGTTTCATTGTGACGTTTGTATACTCAGCAAAATATTCACTTTTAAATGCTGGAATTGTATCCATGTGAATGTCATATTGATGACGCTGAAGAATAGTATCCACTAAAGTGGGTTCGGGTAAACCATTATGTGCTAAAAACGCAAAGTACGCATCATTTGGAACAATAAATCTAAAGTCAAAATTATAGATTGGAATTTCACCTTGGAAATAGAATTGATCACCATTTAAGAGGGAACGCTTCTTTAAGGTGTACATAATCTCCACTTCATCCCCTAATTCGAGGCCTTTAATCGCGAAATAACTATAATTCTCATCTTCATCTTCATTGTAGTATTCCTCCATTTTTATATCCACCTTTAAAACCTCATTCGGCTTAATTACGCGGGCTTCAACCTTTACAATTGCGTTCACATCTTCCATATCAATGTATACCTTGTTGAACTCGTCAATTGCGGCATCTGAATTTAATTTAACACGGTAATGCTCGGTATGATATTTAAAGAATCCTTGTGAATAAGGATCATACTCATACTCAATCGTCAGCAAATACTTATTGTAATAATACAACTGATCAGTCGCTTCGCGCTCCGTTGAAGTTGGCGTTTTTTCGAGCGAATAATTCTTATAAAATGGATATTGTTGCGCAGTACCAGTCAGTCCGGAGATAAGCACGCAAAGGATTATAAATGATCTCATGAACTAAGCTGTTTTTTGGAAAATTACGTTCTGTATTGTTGACATATTGATTGCTGAAGAAAATTTATTCCATTCTTCATACAAATCAGTTGGAATTTCGAGTACACGATAGTCATAATTCATTTTTACAATTACAAGTCCATTTTCAACCGAAAAAGAGGAATTGAAGCTAAACAATTCATGCGCGTATTTATTCCCTTTAGGCAAATGGACGACTTCATATCCTGCAGGAATTTGAAATTCATAGACATATTCTACATGACGGTGATAATTCTTATGACGTGTTAATGAATGATCCATTTCGTTATACTTTGAAATACGCGGTTTAAAGAGTGTTGGATTTAGAATCAACAGTTCTCCATCTTCAACGAATAAATTATCTACTGCAAATGCATAATCTATCACTAATTCTTTCTCCTTATTTCCTAAATTACGTATCTCAAACGTATCCAAATGATATCGATTTAGACCTCCTAATACCAAGTCTTTCACGTATGTTTGGCGATCCTCATTATCCATATTACTCAATGAATAGGTTCTTCTTGATCGCTCATATCCACCATAATAATCACTTCCCGTTCCACGGATAGAATCATCTTCATCCCAATGATAACGCAACACCGTTTTAAAATAATTCTTTTCTGCCTCAACCGCTGGCACTTTAAAAAGAGTGTACTTATCTTTTCCTAAATGAATGAGCAAATCTTTGGATTGAATGCTTCTAGGAGGCAGCGCATAACTTCCTTCCGAATCCGTAGCATCCAAATAATAATAACCTCCATCAGGACGGTCAACAACACAAATCACGTGGTTGCATGCCATTGGAGTTGGAATATCGCTCATTAAAAATACAATATCGCGTGTTCCAACCCACGCCACATGCGCACCGGAAACATTCGCATACTCTAGCATTTCCACCAATAGATTGCCCATGTCTTTACAATCGCCATAACGGTTATTCATTACGTCTGTGCAAGGTCTCGGTACATACCCATTGATACCGTCTTCGAAAGCGATATACTTTATATTTGATTGCACCCATCTAAAAATAGTATCCATTCGTTCAAGCTCATTTTCCATTCCAGCAGTGATACTATCAACAACTTCAAACATGCCTCCTTTTTCCTTAACTGTTTTAGATTTCGCTTCATTTTCATCCTTCAACAAAAGGAAATCTTGAAAATATGAATGCAAATCATCTGCAGATCCTAAAACCTTGATTTCTTCACCGTACAATTCATATTTGACAATTTGCGCAATCAAATAAGGAAGGTGATTGTTCATATCCGTACTTCCATCTTCGGTTTTGTATTCGGGTAGGTCATTCATTTCCCATACATGCTGAATTGTACCTTTTTTAAGTGTATTGGTTTCACGAATCACTTTCTCGTTCTCCAAATTTTGTTCGAAAAATTTTAATTCGGTTGAAGGCGCATGCACAATTTCTATTCTGGATTTTTCCATTGGATAACCCGACATGAAATGAAACATTTCAAAAAACTCAGGTCGTTTCACTTTTTTCGTGTATTGAATAACTGTTCGATACCCTTCACCTAATTCTTTTAAAGTAAAGGTTAATTCTTTGTCATCATCATGAAAAACCCAACTACTTGGGGCCGAATCAACAATTTGGAAATCGTCAGAGGACAACTTCATCTTTTTTCCTTTATTCGTGTAGACTACGACACTAATTTCCGTAATATCTTCAAAGAAATCAGATGTATATATACTTTGACTTGTATAAAATTTACTCGCCTCTTTTAAATACAAGACTTCCTCATAATCCGTTTCAAAAATTTCCAGCTCCCCTGTTTTCGTGTTGACATTAAGTGAGACACGTTGACTGTGATCTAGGACAACCCCCATTGTATTGGGATATTTTTCTTGATAAGCGGCAAGTTGCTCCACTTCATACGCAAATCCTGTATATGAAATGAGGACCGCTACCAGCACTGTGCTTATTTTTTTTGAGTAGGTAATCATCATAAATTGGGTGAACCTTAAAGTAACAATTAATATTTCAAAATTTTAATAGGCTAAAGATACTGATTGGAATTTAATAGTTTTCACTTTAGGCCAACAAAAAGACTATTAAATTGTTAGTTTTTACCAATGATTGAGTTAAAAATTTTACAAGTTAGTGGATAAAAGATTATTGAAAAACGACTTCGGATGCAGTTTTTTTCCTTTTATACCATTACTTTTACGCAAAATATAAAACAATGAGTACTACATTTCACTCCCTCAAAATAAAGGAAATAAAAAAAGAAACGACTGATACTGTTTCTATTAGCTTTGAAGTACCGGCAGAGTTATCTGCTGCGTACACGTTCGTGGCAGGTCAATACTTAACCTTAAAAGCAAAAATAAATGGCGAAGAGGTAAGACGCTCTTATTCAATTTGTGCAGCACCTTATGAAAATGAGTTGACTGTGGCTGTAAAAGCAATCGAAAACGGAATATTTTCAACCTATGCCACGAAAAACCTTTCGGTTGGAGATGTTTTAGAGGTAATGCCACCAATGGGCGGCTTTAAAGTTGAAACCGCTTCATCCAATGCTAAAAATTATATCTTTTACGCTGCAGGATCGGGAATTACGCCTGTTATTTCAATGGTTAAATCAATTTTGAAAGCGGAACCAAACAGTAATGTACAATTGTATTATGGCAGTAAAAGTGCAACTGAAACTATTTTTAGATCAAAATTAGAAGCATTAAATCACGAATACATCAACTTCAATTTAACGTATATCACTAGTCGTGAAGACTCCGGTTCTGAAGAAACAAATGGTAGAATTGATTTGGCTAAATGTGACTACTTTTATGCAAAGAGCCAATCGTCACTTACGATTGATGCAGTTTATGTTTGCGGCCCAATTGAAATGATTGATAGCGTTAAAAATTTCTATACAGGCAAGGGGCTAAAGGATAAAGTACATTTTGAACTTTTCAAAGCAACAGCGCCTACCCAGCCTGTACTTGCTAGTTCTAGCGAACCTGTAGACAGTAATGTGACAGTCATCATTGATGATGAAGAATATGTATTCACGCTGAACTCTTCAGGCAAAGATATTTTACAAGCGGCACAAGACCAAGATGCAGATGTTCCATTTTCTTGTAAAGGAGGCGTTTGTTGCACCTGTCGTGCTAAATTATTAGAGGGAACAGTGCGGATGGATATGAATTTTGCCTTGGAAGAGGATGAAGTTGCAAATGGTTTCATTCTTACCTGTCAATCGCATCCAACTTCTGAAAAAGTAGTTGTTTCGTTTGATGAATATTAAGAGGGCATAGCTGTATAGATCTCTCTTTGCTATTGACTAAATCGCTTAAGATGAAAAATATTGTAATTGTAGGAGGCAGTCGAGGTATCGGACGTGAATTAGCACTGAATCTAAGTCAGCATCACAATGTGTTAGTACTCGCGCGATCGGTTGAGGCCTTAAGAGAACTTGAGCAAATAGAACGTCCTTACCCCATTCGAATTGCAAGTATTGACTTGAGAGCCTCTCACCTAAAAGATTATTTGACCACTGTCATTCACACGATTTTTGATCATGTTGATGTATTAATCAACAATGCCGGTTATTTGGTGAACAAACCCTTTCTGGAATTGACGGTGGAAGATATTCAAACATCATTTGAAACGAATGTTTCAGGACTTATTATTACCTGTCAAGCGCTCATTCCCTTTATGGAAGATAGATCTGCTCACATTGTCAATATTGGCTCAATGGGAGGATTTCAAGGAAGTTCAAAATTCCCAGGATTGAGTGTTTATAGTTCAACAAAATCAGCCGTTGCAGGATTTTCCGAATGCTTAGCTGAAGAATTAAAATCAAAAGATATTTCGGTTAATTGTTTGGCCCTTGGAGCGGCACAAACAGAGATGTTGGAAGAAGCGTTCCCCGGCTATGAAGCGCCCGTTTCAGCCGAAAAAATGGCCGAATTTATTGCACACTTCAGTCTAACCGCACACAGTTGGATGAATGGAAAAGTGATACCTGTTTCACTTTCAACTCCTTAAATCAAATACAGCCATGGAAATGAAAGTTGTTTCGGTTAATCTAGGAGAACGCCAAGGGGTAAAATACCGAGGCAAGACGGTTCAAACGGGCATCTTTAAGAAACCAGTTCATCATCCTATAATTTTAGGTAAAACGGATGTAGAAAGAGATGCCGTTGTCGATAGAAAATATCACGGTGGGGAAAATAAAGCGTGCTATCTTTATTCAGCCGATCATTATGCTTATTGGAAAAACAAATATCCAAATTTGGATTGGGAATTTGGCATGTTTGGAGAAAATATAACCATAGAAGGGTTAAACGAAAAAGAAATTCAGATTGGTGATATTTTCAACCTTGGAGCTTGTCGCGTTCGCGTGACCCAACCAAGACAACCTTGTTTTAAATTAGGGTTACGTTTTGGATCTCAAACGATTGTTAAAGCCTTTAGTCAAGCTCCATTCCCAGGTGTTTACGTGCGAATTATTGAAGAAGGAGTCGTAAAAATAGGGGATCATTTTTCACTGTCAGAACGCTTGCATGACACGATTGGTTTATTGGATATTTACGAGATGATCTATACAAAAACACCGAATCAAGAAGCCCTTGATTTTGCACTCGACTTTCAATTTTTACCTGAAAATGTAAAAGAGACCTTGCGAAAAAGATTTTGTTAATCGCAACGCAATTGCGGTTAAACTGAAAACCGAACTTCATTTTCTCAGTTCAAAACGGAATCAAATTCAACACTTCTAGTAAGCCAATAAGTTGCGTAATTTTTCTTCAAAACGGTCCTTTGGCATAAAATTCACTTCCAGTTGCGCATCAAAAGGAACGGGAGTATCAAGACTTCCTTCACGCATGACAGGAGCATCCAAACTATCGAAGCAATTTTCTGCGATCAATGCTGCAAGTTCCCCTCCTATTCCACCGGTCAAACAATCTTCATGTAAAAGTAGCACACGACCCGTTTTACGAACGGTGGCGTAAACAGCCTCTATATCAAGCGGAAGCAAGGTTCTTAAATCCAAAATCTCGACATCATGGTTGTGTTTTTCAACTATTTCACGCGCCCAATGCACACCCATTCCGTACGTAATAATTGAAGCCTTTGTTCCCGTTTTAACAATATTTGCTTTACCGATCTCAATTGTATAATAATCATCCGAAACCTCTTCACGAATGCTCCTATAAAGACCTTTATGTTCAAAGAAAATAACAGGATTGGGATCCTCGATCGCAGCAGCCAAAAGACCTTTCGCTTCAGTTGGAGATGAAGGATAAACAACCTTCAAACCAGGCGTATGCGTAAACCAGGCCTCATTGCTTTGCGAGTGAAACGGTCCTGCGGCAGATCCACCTCCAGTAGGCATGCGCACTACAACATCTGCTTTTTCTCCCCAACGATAATGCAATTTTGCAAGGTTATTAACGATCTGATTAAATCCCACAGTAACGAAATCTGCGAATTGCATTTCCATTATTGCTTTCATACCATTAATTGACAAGCCTAAGGCAGCACCAATGATCGCCGATTCACAAATGGGAGTATTTCGAATACGCTCCTTTCCAAATTCCTCTACAAATCCTTCAGTAATTTTAAATACACCGCCGTATTCTGCGATATCTTGTCCCATCACAATCAATTCTGGGTACTTTTGAAGCGATTGTTTCAATCCATCAGAAATGGCATCTATAAAGCGCTTCTCTGTGGTCTTATTTGATGCAGGTAATGTAATTTCTTGCTTATAAGGCGCATAAATATCTTTTAATTCTGCCAACGTATCAACTGTGATTGAGGGCTCTGCATAAGCGATTTCAAGTTCAGTTTGAATTTCGTGTTTAATCGCTTCCCGAATTTCTGTTACTTCTTCTTTTGTTATAATTCCTTCGTTTAGCAAATACAATTCATAATTATCGACAGGATCTTTTTCGGCCCATTTATCTTGCAATCCTTCGGGATAATATTTTGTACCAGAAGCTTCTTCGTGCCCGCGCATTCTGAATGTAATACATTCTAATAAAAATGGACGTGGCTTTTCTCTCAACGAAGCCGCTATTTGTTGAACAGAATGGTAGACTTCTAAGATATTATTCCCATCAATTTGAAAAGCATCCATTCCATACCCTATTCCTTTATCTATAAATTGTTTGCATCTAAATTGCTCATTAGAAGGCGTAGAGAGTCCCCATTGATTATTTTCAACCAAGAAAATAACGGGTGTATCCCAAACAGAGGCGACATTTAAGGCTTCATGAAAATCACCTTCACTTGCTCCACCATCACCCGTAATTGCCAACGCCACTTTCTTTTCTCCTCTTAGTTTATGGGCAAGTGCAATTCCTGTTCCCAATGCCAATTGAGGTCCTAAATGAGAAATCATACCCACAATATGATGCTCTTTGCTCCCGAAATGGAACGAACGATCGCGCCCCTTCGTAAATCCGGTTGCTTTTCCTTGAAACTGAGCAAATAGGCGATTTAGTGGAATATTTCGCCCGGTGAAGACACCTAAATTTCGGTGCATGGGTAAAATATATTCATCTTCATCTAAAGCTAAGGCAATACCGACAGATATCCCTTCTTGTCCCCAACCAGAAAACCATTTCGAAATCTTTCCTTGACGAAGAAGAATGAGCATTTTCTCTTCAATTAATCGAGGTTTTACAATAGCTTTGTAAATACGCACTAATTCTTCGTTTGTAAGATCTTTACGATCAAAATCAATGTATTGCTTTTCCAAAACGGACATAGAAATTTTTTATAGCCTAATAATGTTCAAAATTAGGGGTAAATTTCGAGAACTGTTCGGGTTTTAACAGGATTTATTAGGGGGTTTTCAACAATTGATCTATTAAAGAAGACTTGGAGTGAGCATCACTAATGCTAAACACACGAAGCAATAACTGCACTAAATTGACGATTATGAAAAATGTAAAACGGGTTATGAACGCTGAGGGAAAAGATATAAAAATTTAAAATAAAATCCTGAATTGCGAGAAAGGCTAACATCTGGGAGATTCCATTTCAAATTGAAAGGACTTAGAAAATAACCCATTTCGAAAATATAACCTTCATTTACAGCCTGTACTTTATCACGGATGACAAATTGTAATCGCGGATTAAGAATAAAGTACATTTTAGATTCAACCATTGCAGTCGTTCGGTATCCTCCTAAAATAGAATTGAATGTTGTTGCTGTATCAGAAATATCAAATTTAAGTGCTGACGTTCCAAAACCAAGACCTAGCAATGGAATTAAATCGAATTTATCCGAAGTTAGGAGGTCTTTTCCGAGCGAGATTACTGCGCGATAGCCTGTTAGCGAGATCTTTGTTTCTGAATCATTGGTTTTATTTTGTACACTCGCCATATCAAAATCCATTTGCAAACGCCACGATTTGAAATTTTGATTCATACCAAATCCAACATCCGAGCCAATGCGTGACAATTGTCTATACCCATCATTCAGTAATTGCTCGTTGAAATTGATTAAATTATTCTGCCTATATACACCAATTGAAAGCGCATAAAAATGCTTATAGTCCGATTGACCAAAGGCCAAAAAATTGCCAAATAAAATGAAAAGGAGTGCTGATTTAAGCACCAACTTAAGTGGAAAAAAAAGGCGAAGTAATTTCATGACATGAAGGTTAAAAGAACACCTAAAATACATAAAATTGAACTAAATTCCCTATTTAAAATTTAGGCTCGCTCCAATTTGAACGTAAGGTGCGGTAAAAGATGTCTTGGTAAAATCTTTTGCTTTACCATCTAAACGCCAATATTTACCCGATACATCAAAAGAATAACCCGCTTTTACATTTATACTGATCAATGGCAAGGTTAATCTAAACTGGAAATTCGGATCCAAGGTAAAAAGATCATTGCGGTAAATCACCTTATTTATCGAATTATCTTGAATCAAAATTGGATCACCTGTAAGTTGCGTTTCTTTCAATTTCATTTGCCCATAGCCCATGTCAAATCCAAAAGCCCCCATCATATAGCGGCCACCGAATGGAAAACTTCCACCAATGGTTGCGTTAAATCCGCCTAATTCGAAACGATCACCATTTGAAATTGTAGGATAGTAAATGAAAGAAAAAGAAGAACCTGTTTCATCAATCGAAAAATAGTCCGCATAAAAAGTGTAGGCCAACATACGGTTCTCAAAAGTTCCTGCACTAGCACTAGCAAGAGCGATATTCAATTTATCCAATTTTCGAAACCACCAATAACCTGCACCGACGCCTAAGTGTACTTCTTCAATCGAATTGTCCCAATAGTCGTAAGAAAAGTAATCCACCTGATCAGATTGCGCATTACAAATAATCATGAACGGTAAATTATTATAAAAACCTACAATGGAATGGTCTCCATTTTTATACCCTAAATCAATAATATACGACTCATCTGAATCCGTGTAACGCGGATCTAAATCCAAACTTTTGATGACATCTCGATCATAGTCACGTGATTTATTGTAGAAAATAGGAATCACCAAAACTTGATTCTCCAGAGAAGGATCAATGTCATTGATACGGTTGGCGATTGAATTCATATAATAATCATAACAATGACCAGCATCTTGATCCTTATGTAAATGACATCTTCCAAATTGTCCATAAAACTTACCTTCTTTATCCGCCTGATAGATTCGCTCAAATTCATCCGCCATAAAACGCTCACGAATAATCGGTGATTTTACGTCCCCTTCTTCTTCAGTAATATACCATTCGTGACCAATTTCGAGACTTTCAATAATGGAATAAAAAATGGTACTATCCTTTCCCAGCGCCACTTTCAAACTATCTTTATGCTCGTTGGCACCGTTAATAATCGACTCGAGTGATCGCCAAGCAGAAACTTGACCGAATTGAAATGTAAAATTATCGTCTGGATTGGCGTAATAAGCCGCTGCACCAGCATTTGCGTAATCTGAAGTAGCCAAGGCTTTAATTTGCTCGAAAATTTCGCCACCTTTTACCCGTACGTTTAAGGTATCCACCATCAGATCTAAGGCATAGATAGAAAAGCTCGGAAAACGTTCAATATCGATTCCATGCATTTGAATTTTATCTTCATATGCTAAGGTGTCATTATACTTGCGGATTTCTTTTACCAGGTCATAGAAAGGATCAAAAAAGACATCCCCTAAATAATGTAAATGCGACGTTTTATCCTCTAAAATTACTTTGTTGATGATATAACTCAATCCTGGACTTTGTTCGAAGACAAAATGATTAACCCCTTGATTTTGGTGCAGATACTTCAATAATTTAACCTGAAAGGTTGTATTGAAAGTCGCATACATATGATTTTCCCCTGTGAAATACACTTTGTATTTATCGAGTGTATCCCCAAAGACTTTAAACTCTTCAAACGACTCCGAATACAAGTCGATCGTTCCAGAACTTTCTTGCGAAGCCGCAGAAAGAGGAAGAGTGATAAATCCGAAAAGTACAAATCCGAACGTTAAAATTTTTTGATTTATTTTTTTCATGTACAATGTTTTAACTAGCGCTCAAATTTGTAGAAATCTTTCTAGTATACCACGTTTTTCATCAGCGGACACAAATAAACACATTTTCGAGCAAATCTTTTAGTTTTTATTTGGTGATTTTCCTTTCCTATTTTCAATCATAACTTTTGATATCGCCCTCACCCCTTCCGTGATGGCTTTGAGTTGTATTACATACTCCTCTTTCGAATCAACAGGGTTTAAATTTGCTAAAGTTGCGTTGATGGCTTCCATTTTATCAATAACTTGTATCATCTCACCTCCATTATCACCATATCCTTTGAGCTTTTGTTGTTCACGATAATTGGCTTTAATCATATCCCAGCGTTCCTGCTCTTGTTCGTTTATAAGTCCAATCAGCTCTTTTAGTTTCAATAAATTTGATTCCGCACCAGTAGTGAGTGTTTGTGCTTCATTTTGATAGTGAGACAACAGCAATGTTTGAAGTTCTTCTGCATTCATGAATGGATTGATTTTTTCAACCATTTTATTCATGTCGCGATAAGAACCTTGTAATTTGAACGCAGGCTCCGTGCGATATTGATCCTCTTTGCCAGCAGAATCAATGTACTCGAGATTCACTTTTAATAAAACATCTCTCACCGTAAGAGCCATCTTCAGCGTTTTTTGAATGTCTTGCAATTCTTCAGAAGAATAAGATCCGGTTAATTGCATTTGTTCGATCGGCAATCCTTCTGCCACTTGAACGAGGCTGTATATATCTCTTTTGCCTTTATCCGTTAAGGTGGCAAGAACGGAATTAGATGTTAAGCTATTTTCAATATAAGACAATTTAAACTCCTCTGCAGTATCGCCCAAAATATCACCTAAATTATAGATATCGGCACGGTTGGCCAACATATCCGGAATGCGGAATTTATCACCACTCTCTGTGTATGGATTTCCAGCCATGACGACGACCATTTTCTTCCCTCTAAAATCATAGGTTTTTGATTTCCCTTTGTAGACGCCTTCAATTTTTCGTTGACCGTCTGCAAGAGAAATGAATTTTTGTAAAAATTCAGGATTACAGTGTTGTATATCATCCAAATAGAGCATCACATTATCGCCCATTTCAAAGGCTAAATTCAGTTTTTCAACTTCTTCTCTTGAGGCTGCGTTATCGGCATCTTGCGGATCCAATGAAACGATATGATGGCCTAGTGCTGGTCCATTTATCTTCATAAAAATTAACCCCAAACGACTGGCAACATATTCCATTAAGGTTGTTTTGCCATAACCTGGCGGTGAGATAAGCAAAAGCATACCCATTAAATCTGTTCGTTTATTCACCCCGGCTGCCCCGATTTGTTTCGCTAAGTTATCGCCAATGAGAGAAAGATACACCTTATCAATTAATCGATTTCGAACGAAAGATGAAAGAACGCGTGGCAAATATTCGGTTAAGCGAATATCCTCCTTGAATAGATGCGTCAATCGTTTTTTAGATTCATTGTATTGGGTAAACCATTGTACTTCATTTTCTTGAAAGGTCAATAATTTGGTCATGAAAAGATTATAATGAAAATTATAATTTCCATCCTGAATTATTTCATGATCTCCTTTTAATCCTGTTAAAGATCCCAAAACTGTTCCACTAGAAACATAGAATCGCTCATTGGCGTTTATGAGCAAATAGAAAGCCGCTTCGGCGATCACATCCTCATCCAAATCAACTTCCTTTACCTCCGAATAAGCGCGTAACCACAATAATATCAAATTGAAACGATCATCCCAATGTCCTTCATTCACGAAGACAGCTGTTTGGAAGATTTTGGTTTTGCGTTGGGCATTCAAATACACATAGAATTGCTCGGCCAAATCCTTTGCTCGTGGGGAAATGACCAACTTATCACTTTCGCATAACTCTTCGAGCAAATAATGAACTGAACGATCAATATTTCCTTTATAAGGTAAGCGACTTTCTATTTCTTTGATCAAATCATACAATTGATGAACGAGGAAATGATGGTTCGATTTTTCTTTAAAAACTGAGCGTAAAAGTCCAAATGACTTCAATTGATGTCTGAGACGGTTCTTTACCTCATCATCCAATAAATACTCCCAAAAAAGCAAGCCGTTTACCCGTTCTTGTGGCGCATATTTTAACAACCCTATTGTTTCTTCTTTTCGGACAAGCTCCGTTATAATGGCTAATGCGTCGTGATCGTGCACACCTTTAACATATCCTTCATTAAACCGTTTTGAACTGAAGGTCTGTACTTCTTCTAATTGCTGAACCTCGGTTAGTTGCGACCAATTTAGAATGCCATTCGCTTTCGACGTAAGTCCTGTGAACAACTGAAAAGCTAGAAATTCAGCCCGATAAACGTGCTGGTTTTCAGAAATCAAATTTTGATTCCAAACTGGACGTGATTGTTCGAGCAAATCGTCCTGAATCCTTTCATAAAAATTCGTTCCCGTCAAATGGAAAAACAAATCCTCACCTTTTAAAACGGTTGTGACATCTAACTTTTGCGTGTTGACCAGAAATTGATGGTTACCAAATTTAATGGTGGAACCGCCATCAACAAAAAGATCGTTCTTATCGTTAAGTTGTCGCAAAGCGTCATCTTTTACCGTTTTTAATTTGCTTTGGAGATCGTCCGCCTTATTCGAATCGTTTAGTGAGATAAGATTCTTGATAATATCCCTCACCTTGTCCACCATCAAATCAGAAGCGAAATAACCATTGATGTCTACATTTGTTTTAAAAGATGCTGCCCGATTTTGAATTCCATTTAGGATGCGATCGGCAGAAGCCATTAAAGACTGTGCTTTTTTATTACTTGCTTCAATTAGCGCAATTTTCTTACTCTCAAAGGCATTGTAAATTTCTTCGCGTTTCTCTTCGATTTGAACAAGGTATTCATCAAAATCAGCAAATTTACCTTCTAATTCTTCGAGTTGAACAACAAGTTTATTCAAATATTCACCTGTTTTTTCGGGAGAATTCGCAATATCCAAATAATTAATAAAACCCTGATTCACCAATCGAATTTGTGCATTAAACTCCGCCTTACCTTCAACCAGCATTAAAGATTTTCGCTTTTGTCTTAGCGCAGCATTAATTTGGTTAAAGGCGGCAAATAAAGCGGTTATGCTATCAATAATTTGTGTGGTCTTTGTGGCATCTAAAATTTTAAGGTTCGAAACGATCTCAATTAATAATTCGAGTTCTTTTGAAAGTGCTTCTATTTCTTTTTCAAGATCGTTAGCCACAACAACTTTATCCAACGTTTCAAGTTCTTTCTCAATACTTGCAACTTTCGATTTGTAAGGATCGAGCGCTTCGGGACGCAATAAGAAATTAACGCAATTCTCTGAAGCATGATTTAGTGCTTCCGTTATTTGCTCATTAAGAGCAGCGATTTTATTTGTATCTACGAAACGTATCGTTTCAAGTCCTATAATTTCACCTTTGACATGGCGCAATTCGGCCAAAAGATGAACACTATCATTCACTTGAGCAACCCGCATATTTTTGGATTTACTCAATAATGCAAGAGCACGTTTTTCAACTTCTTCAGTCTGTTCTTTCGCTGAACGTTTTAACTTTAATATTTTATCAAATTCATCAATGGCATTGGAGGCAGTTTGTTTGACCTCTTCTAATTGCACGTTGAGCGATTGCGCTTCGTCATGCGAAAGCCAATGGTAGGAATCAATGATATCCGTCGATTTTTTGACGATATCTATGTATAAATTCGCAAACGAATCTTCTTTATAAATTAAGGTAACCAATTCTTGACATTCAGACAAAGCCAAAACGATTTCTTTGTTCCCAACTTTGTGCAGATAGGCATTAGAATCAACGCTTTCAACCACCATGTTTTGCGCATAAGCAGTTTGCCAGATTTGAATGCTATGATGTTTCTGTGGTTCTTCTTCCGACTTAAAAAGAGCTAATTCGCCATCTTTAAAGAGCGTAAAACCGTTACATATAATTGGGGTATCTACCTTCTGCGTAATGATATTATAGGAAAGTAAAAAATACGTTCCTGATGCACGATTGTAAAACACATATAAATAATCCTCTCCATTAGCGGCTTGAACGCGCCTTTCGAAAAGCATTGAATCCAATTGGTGATCAAATAATTTAAATTCACCCGTATTGATATAATACCCTTTTGGGAAAATGATTCCTTGATCGTTTGGTAAGAGAATACATGCATCTTGAATAGCGTCGACGCGCTGTGCTTCCTGAATTTTATGATTATAGATGATGTATCGGTATAGATCCTCTTGATAAGGTCGTATTTTTAGCAAAACAATATTTCCAATACGAGCATAATAGATATCAGCATCATCTAGCGTTTGATCTTTATTTTTAACCTCTTCCGAGTAAATACCTTTGCCCGTCTCCGTGTTATTTTCGACCTTAAGTGTCAAGTCACCACCAATCGTCTCAACAAAAACCAAATCTTCGATTGTAATATGCGGATGACGACCTGCTACATGATGTTCGCGTCCGACTTTAGTCCATGAAAATTGATGTTGATTGGGATATTTATACTCGTGTTCTGAACGGTTTCCTTCATACGTCAACACACCGTCTTGATTCAGCCATTTAAAAGTCTTTACATCCGTGACACTCTTACCAATCCGAAAAACCATGTGCAGGTAAGGACCGATTTCCATGAATTTAACAAAGACGGTATGGCGATAGTACTTGTAAAGATTTGAAAAATCCAACAGGAAAGTTGCGTCTTGAAAAGCATCCAAAACTTCTTCCGTAAAAGTATAGGCTTCACGATCGAATTGGTACAAGGCAAAAACGTCTTGTATGAACGTTTCGGATTTCAGTCCAATATGGACGTTGTATCCAAATAAAAACCGATTTTGACCGATCGCAATTATATCTCGTGGTTGACAATTATTCGTCGTTGTAATGCGCTCCGTAGAAATGAGTTTGGTCTCAATCGACCCGAAAATATCTTTCCGATTGGTATTGAGAGCCAACATTTTTTCGCGCAAAACCTCTCCTTGTTTTGTAAGACGTTTGCGAATAATGTCATATGCCCCACCCTCTAATTGGATATTTTCTTCTGGTTTATTATTTGTTTCCGCTGTTGACATTTAGTTTATTGAAGCTTTTTTTAATTTTTAAGACTAGACTGCGTTTAGCTTAATGATTGCATATTTTTTATCGTAATGATTAATTTTTAGCACATGACCTTTAAACGCTTATTCTTCCTTTTTTGCTTTAGCATCATACACTGTATTTCTTGCCTTTGACACAACTTTTAATAATTCATTAGCTTCCTTCAGAAGTCGCTCTAGATCCTCACGATTTGTGAAAAATTTCGATTATTTAATCACCTCCAACCAATATTCGGACCCATCAATTTCCTCTACTAGAATTGAAATTTTACCTAAAAAATTCAATTTTCGATCCAGCCCGGTAAGCCGCATTAGAATTTGCGTCCGTTGTAGTTGAAGATTTAACTACATGATAAGTAATAATCGCAGAGGCTTTTTTTTATTGCTAAAGAATTACAGAAAGCAATTACATCAATTGCAAACTGTTTAGTTCTCAATTTAATTACCTCAACCATTCAAACATTCAAATATTCTATCATTCATTCCCTCAATCATTCGACCCCTTTTTAACCTACAATCCAATCGAACCTGCAGAAGAATCAGCAATACCAATTTGCTCGGCTAATTTCAAGAGTTGCCCTAAAATACCCCGACGATTTCCATCATTTGTTCCCGCCATCATTTTGGCAATAAGTGCACTAATTGTTAAATTTTTAATGTCTTCACTTTTGATGTTACTTTCCGAGATAAGTGACTTAAATTTATCCATAAAGGTCTCACCTTCCACATGCAATAATTGATTTTTCACCTCTGTCAATAAATCAGAATTGTCTACAAAGCGATCAATGCGTTTACCTTTTGTGATGGACGCTGTAATGCGATCAAAGAATTCTTGTTCACCACCAACGATATCAATTTTAGCCGATTTAAGCGCTTCAGACAATACCATTGCTTGAGAGTCTGCGATATCTTTTTGAATGCCAATTTGAGCCAATTCGATTTGCGTATCTTTATCCAATCTCAATTTAAACTCTTCGTGATCTCGTCCAACACCATCTAATTGCTTCATTGCATCCGCTTTTTTGTGAATACCTTCAGCCTCTACTTTGAATTTTTCAGCAGACACTTTTGCTTCCGCCAAGCCTTTTGCTTCGTCAGATTTTGCCTTTGCGGCGACGACATCAGCTTCAGCAATGCCAATTCCACGATCAACATTTGCCTTCGCTTCACCAATTTTGAGGTCAGATGAAGCTTGCGCCAATCCTTTCATTTCGATTCCTTTCGCTTCTGCGCCAGCTTTCATTTCAAGTCCTTTTGCTTCGGCTTCGGCTTTTAATTCCATCACCTGCGCAGCTGCTTCACCTTCTTTTTCGTGTGCCGCAGCTTTTGCTTCCATTACCTGGGCTTCAGCCATTCCAGTAGCTGCATGTTCTGCAGCATGCGCTTGTGCCATTATTTTAATCGCTTCCGCTTTTTGAACAGAACTTTGTTGTTCTGCTTCAGCATCAATGATTTGTTGTTTTGCTCTAAATTCAGCCGCTTGTTTATCTGCTTCGGCCGATTTAATTTTTTGTACTAAGGATTCTTCAGCTAATTTTTCAGCATTGGTGATCGCCACTTTTTTCGAACGATCCGCTTCAGCAAATGCGCGTGTATCATTGATACGTTCTTCCTCGTCAACAACGGTTTTCTCGATTGCAATTCGCTCGCGGATCACTTCTTGAATGTTTCGTTTTTCCACCTCGATTGATTTTTCCTTCTCAATTTGCGCCAGTGTAACCACTCGCTCTTTTTCGGTGCGTTCTAAGTCACGCTCCTTCTCCACTCGTTCCGTTTCAATTGCTTCAGTTTTCTCCTTATTCTTCGTTGCAACAATTATTTGGCGCAATTTATTTTCTTCCGCCACCATTACTTCCTCTTCACGTGCAATGCGAGCAAATTCCGATTTCTTTTTCTCCTCTTCGTTTACCTTCGCGATTTCAGCATATTCACGCGCTCGTATATTTGCGACTTCACGTTTTTGTTTTTCCTCTTTTTCAGCCAATTGGCGTTCCATTTCGAGAATTGCTTCGCGGGCATCAACATTTTGCTGTGTCAAGGTTTTTTCCTCTTCACGCTTAATGAAATTGGCTTTTATTTTTTGAGTTGCAGTAAGCTCAGTAATTTTCTTGATTCCTTCTGAATCTAAAATATTCGCTTCATCTAGGAAAGTCATTGGTGTTTGCTCCAAATAATCAATTGCTGCATCATCTAATAAATAACCGTTCAAATCACGACCGATCATTCGTTTAATTTCGTCACGGAAATCTTCACGCTTATTATAGAGATCAACAAAATCAAACTGTTTACCGACAGTTTTTAAAGCTTCCGAAAACTTTGCATCAAATAATTGCACCATGGCATCTTTTGAAGAGGCACGAACACAACCTACTGATTCTGCAACATTTTTGACGTCTTGTTCTTGCTTATTGACTTTAACAAAAAACGTTACTTTAATATCGGCGCGCATATTGTCATTACAAATCAATCCGTCTTTACCAATACGAGCAATTTCAATCGTTTTTAATGAGATATCCATGATCTCTAATTTGTGAATGACGGGAATCACAATCATTCCACTGAATCCCACTTTTGTTCCACCTAAACCGGTTCGAACGAGTGCTTCACCTTGAGAAGCTTTTTTATAAAAGCGGGAGATTAGCACAAGCAGGCCAATGATAACAACAGCAACGATTATCACAACTGATAATCCTAAGTTTTCAAAAAAATCTGGCATAAAAATTTATTTAATTATGAATTATAAGGTTCAACCAAATAGATTTGTGGGTCTTCATCCGAAGGGGCAATAACCAACACTTTTTGGTTGCGAATTAAGGTAATATCTTTTGAAGCAGGAAAAACAAAGATTCGAATTTTCGAACCGTCATGATTAATCTCCACTTCACCCGGTTTACCATCTTTATCGGGATAAATAATTTCAGCGATTTGGCCAATCACAGTTTTCAGTCCATCACTACTTTCGAGTGCATCAAACATTTTAACCAAAGGAAACATAAGCGGTTTTGCAATAAACATTGCTGCAATGGTGACTACAAAAAAGAAAACTATTCCCAGTAAAAAGGAGTGATTATTTAATGCGTAATTCACTATGATCACACCTATCCAAGAGATTAGGCCTATAATTGAAAGCCACAACATGAAAGGAATTCTTCCTAAATTAAAAAAGTGTAATACTTTATTGAGCCAAGCGACTCCTGCTTCTGTTCCACCGGTTAGATCTGTGTCTGCATCAATATCGACATCAATCAGATCCAAATCAATAATTCCAACGATCACGATTAACCAATAAAGCACACAAAAACTTAAAATAAAAGTGGGTACAATATTCGGTGCACTAAAGACGAAATGAATGAATTCTGACATAATTAAAAGATAGGTTTGGGTAAAAAAAGAGCTGTCTCTACATGATTTCAATACTTAAAATTAAGAGAGACAGCCCAATATATTGGTTTGACTTTTCCGTAAAAGGAAAGCTTTTAACTATACCCCTTCTGACTTTCCAAGACCCATTTTTGCTTTAAGCGCAGCTAAACTATCCGAAGCTTTTACTTGAGCCGATCCTGAATCCAAGGCTTTGTCAATTTCTTGATCTACTGAGGTGTTTTCACTCGCAATGTCTGCATACGATTCAGCCAATGCCTCTTGTTGATCAACTTTTTCCTTCATACGCTCAAGCATAGAAACCGTACTTGTAGAATCAATATCAGCCAATTGCTTGTTAATATTTGTCGTTGCCTCAGACACTTTTGCTCTCGCTTTTAAGGTCTTTAATTCAACTTCGTAACGCTTAATATTAGATCTTAACGTTTTGATATTACCATCTAATTTATTCACGTTCGCTTCAAATTTCTCTTGGTTTGTTCGATTCACTTGTGCATTCGCACTTAATGCTTCTTTTTGAACTAAACATTCACTTGCCAAACGATCTGCTTCTTCCATAGTAATTTCCCCATGCTCCGCACGTTTTAACAATAATATAGCCTTACGTTCATAATCATTCGCTTTTTCCGTATCAGAATTTGCGTCGTTTCTTGCGCGAATAGCTAACGCTTTAACTTCTGCCAACGCTTCTAATGCTTTACCAAGATCCGATTTTAAATCACGAATACCTTGCTCCGTCATTTTGATTGGATCCTCTAATTTATCTACTAATGAATTGGCTTCTGCCGAACCAATTCTGAATAATCTTCTAAAAATGTTCATCTTATTTTCTGTTTTTTTTTATGTTAAAATTAATTTTTTGAGAATCGAATAATTTCATCCGAATACTCACTCAATAATAGACTTAAAGAAGTCAATGATCCATCCAATTCATTCAAGTCAAGTGATTCAACTTGCAATGTATCTCTAAAAATAACTTTCTTTCCATCCTCATCCATTACAAAAGCCCCGTGAACGATATCGCGGTTTTTCATTAATAGTTTGTGCGCCACTTCACCAACATTCGCTGTCAAGTCAAATAAATACTGCTCAATGATCAGAATTGGATCAGCAATTCCAATTAAAACGTTTTGAATTCCATCTTCTAGTGACTCAATCACGAAAACTTGATTCGTTTTGTCTTCTTTTATGATCGAATAGTTTAATTCCATCAAATAATCTCTTACTTTATCAAAGTGACTCATAATTACTTCTTATTTAGTTTTGTATTTTTTTTTCCTACCAAATATATACAATTTCTTTTATTCATACTTTTCAAGTTTTTAAAATTAACACTACCTTGTAAAATGGAGTGATCAAAGTTTGTTCGCACCATGCGTCAAACATTATTTTTTTTGTTTTTTGATTTTTAGCGAAAGTTTCTTAAATAATTATTCTCCTAGGTTTTAATCATTAATTTTGAATTTTCGTATTTCAATTACAATCACGGGATAAAAATACTACTTATTTTGGATAAATACTAATAATATTAGATTTTTATATGGAAAAAACAATTTTAGCTAAAAACATTAAGAAGTTGAGACTCTTTAAAAATCTTAATCAAGCCGAATTTGCTGGACTTTTCGACTTAAAACGACCCAGCGTTGGCGCATATGAAGAAGGACGTGCAGAACCGAAATTAGACACCTTAATAAAAATATCAAACCATTTCGGCATCACCATAGATGAAATCGTGAAGGGCGAATTAACCGTAAATCAAATCGCAAAGTTTGAACATCCTACAGTAGATTCGAACGATTTGCAAGTTTTGAATGAAAAATTGGACGCTGTTTTCAGACGAATTGATCTAATGGATAAAAAGCTAAGTAAATCAATTAAAGATAAAGAATGAATTTAAGAGATGAAGTAATACTACTTATTGATGACTCGATTGAAGACTTCTTTCTCACTAGAGCCGAAAAAGAACAGATCAAAGGAGCTTTAACACAGTTGTCACCAGACAAACGAGTCAGTGATTTTTTGAGAAGTGAATTATTTAAGATCGCTCGTTCGTGCATTACAACTGAAAATTATCACGAAATATTAAATTGGACCGAAAGTATTAACAAGTTGATTTTGGCAACAAACAAAATAGAAGTTCAACAAGAGCGCGTTTATTTTTCGCCAGGGGAAGAGTGTCTTCAAGCCATCCTTTCTCATATAAACAAGGCAACTCGGAAAATTTCAATTTGCCTCTTTACAATTAGTGACGATAGAATCGCTGAAGCATTGCTCTCTAAACATAAAAGAGGAGTCACAATTAGAATCATTTCCGACAATGACAAAATGAATGATCAGGGATCGGACATTGACAAACTTGCTCATGCCGGCATTCCTGTTCGTTTAGACATTACCGAAAATCATATGCATCATAAATTCGCCCTATTTGATGGCGACATCACCTTAACAGGCAGCTATAATTGGACGCGAAGTGCGGCGCGCTATAATCACGAAAACATCCTGATTACAGATTCTTCTCGCGTTTTGCGTGAGTTTGAAAAAGAGTTTGAATCACTTTGGAAAGAATTTCCAGATTTTCACAGTTAATAGAATGAAGCATTTAAAAAAGTATGGATCAACAGTCGTATTACTAATTATTTTAGTAATATTAATCGTTCCTTCTTGGCGCGTTGGTTTTCAAGGATGGTTTCAAGGCTTATGGATGAGTGATATCGAATTCACCACAGAGTCGGCTACCCCCTTAGCTCCCTCAACTCAATTATGGAGCCTTACAAATATGAGCGGAGAAGAAGCCCTTTTTAGTATGTATAATGATAAACCAATCATTCTTAGCTTTTGGGCAACTTGGTGTCCTTCTTGCCGAGCAGAATTGGCCGAACTCAAATCACTTCAAGAAGAATTTAAAAATAAGATCCATTTTATTGCCGTTAGTGAAGAATCAATCGAAACAATTAAAAAATCAAATTTGGCAGATAAGTTCGATTTTTTATACACGACATCCTACTTTCCAGATGACTTTAAAATCAAGGTCTACCCCACTCTTTATATTATTAACAAGGAGATGATGCTCAGTCGTTATGAAGGAGCAGGAGATATAGATACCGATAAAAATCGAAAATTTATAAACGGTTTAATTGATAATAGATAGTTTAGCCAATTTTTATTACAAAACAGTTTGAAATACGCCATAATTGATATTGAAACAACAGGTGACAAACCTAAAAATTTCAAAATAATTGAGATTGCCATTCTTTTGCATGATGGAGAAACCATTCTTGACACCTACCATACCTTTGTTGATCCAGAAGAACGCATATCACCATTTATCAGCCGATTGACAGGGATACATGATTCAGATGTCTACGGAGCACCAAAATTCTTTGAAATTGCGAAAGATGTCATTGAATTCACAAAAGACACCATCTTCGTTGCGCACAATGTTAGCTTTGATTACACAGTCGTTCGGCGGGAATATCGCAGGTTGGGTTACGATTTTAGAATGGATCATATGTGCACGATTCAAGCTGCACGCATCATCATTCCTGGCCACGATTCGTATGGACTTAAAAACATCACAAAAGACCTTGGTATTGCATTAACACAGCATCACAGAGCAATTGACGATACACGGGCAACAGCTGAACTCTTTAAAATTCTTTACACTAAAGCGGGTGGTAATTTCACAACCTTTATAAAAAAGGAGATCGACACAACGATTCTCCATCCCAAATTGGATGTTCATCTCTTAGATGACATTCCGAATAAGACCGGAGTTTATAAGTTTTTCAATGAAGAAAAGCAACTGATTTATATTGGCAAAAGCATCCACATTCGCAAGCGGATTGAACAGCACTTCAAAAATTCAAAAACAGACAAAGGCAATGAGATGCGTTCAAAAATTGCATCTATTGATCATTACCTAACGGGAGGTGAATTAATCGCACTCTTGCGGGAATCGGAGGAAATAAAAAACGAACAACCTGTTTACAATGTTGCACAGCGCAATACCGTTTTTTCGCACGGCCTCTATTCGTATTACGATCAACGCGGTTATCTCAATTTGCACCTTAAAAAAAACACATTAACAGAGAAGCCGCTTGTTACATTTACGAGCCTAACCACTGCTAAAAAATACTTAGAATTTTGGATCGAAGAATTTGAACTTTGTCAACGACTATGTCATGTTCATAAAACAGATGGTGTATGTTTTAACTATACCATTAAAAAATGTAAAGGTGCGTGTATAGCGGGAGAAGCTCCAGAAACATACAATGCGCGAGTAGAAAGCTTATCCAATGAGTTAAACTTCAAAGGAGAAAGTTTTCTGATTGTAGATAAAGGAAGAACCTCGAATGAACTCGGTTTTGTAGCGATAAAAAATGGCCAATATGAGGGATACGGGTATATTCAACGCTTTTTATTGCGTCGAAATCCATCAAATTATGTTAAATTTATGGTTCGGCAAGAAACCAACCGGGATTATCAATCGATTATTAAAATGCAATTACACAAGGATACCAAATTAGATATCTACCCTTTATAAATGACAAACACCTCAGCAGAAAATAGAAAATTAAAACCTTGGCAACGTAAAGTTCACGAAGTGATTTTCGAAGCAGACACCTTTGCTGGGAAGCTATTCGATATTATTTTACTTATTGCCATTATTCTCAGTGTTGCGGTGGTGATGATTGAAAGCATTCCTGCCTATGGAGAAAAATACCACACTTTTTTTGTACGAACAGAATGGACCTTTACCATTCTCTTTTCAATTGAATATATAGCGCGTATTATTTCGATCAAACGACCACTTCGTTATGTTTTTTCGTTTTATGGTATTGTTGATTTGCTGTCTATTATCCCAACCTTTCTCAGTTTGTTTGCGCCCGGCAATACACACTCTCTGACCGTTATTCGTTCGCTCCGACTGCTGCGCGTATTTCGAATCCTTAAACTAGGTAAATACTTATCAGATGCGCAACAATTAGCAAGTGCGCTGAAACATTCACGAAGTAAAATTATTGTTTTCTTGGGTACGGTTTTAACCTCCGTAATTATACTTGGCACGGTAATGTATTTAGTAGAAACACCAGAATCGGGGTTTACCAGTATACCTCGCAGTATTTATTGGGCAATTGTTACCTTAACCACAGTTGGATACGGTGATATCTATCCAGACTCAGACTTGGGGCAATTTATTGCAGCGATCGTTATGATTATGGGCTATGCCATTATCGCTGTTCCTACTGGAATTGTAACCAACGAATTAATTCAACTAAATCCGCGAAAAGTGACCACCCAAGCGTGCGAACATTGTTCAAAAGAAGGACATACCTTGGATGCGGTGTACTGCAAATTTTGCGGTGAAAAACTGAACCATCCCTGAGTCAAAACTCATATTTTGTTGCGCTTTTATGAACTGATTTTAGTCAGTTATACATTTAAATGAGTCAACTCTTTTTACAAAGTGGCAGCAACACATCCAGTGATTATCAACTTTTCTAATTCTCACAAAAAACTGAATGACAATAAATTAAACCACTCGATTTATCAATTAAACCCCATCTTTTTTCATTTAAGAACAAGAAAATCACAAATGAATCGTTGATATCTTATTGAAAAGTAAGACCTATTTTTTTGGTCTAAACCGACGAAATAGTTTAATTTTGTTCGTCTTAAACAGTAAATGGCTAAAAAATATTCGTATGAATAATTATGGAAAAAGAGCAGAAGATGCTTCATTAGAATCAATTGGTTTATCAAATCTTGGTGATTGTTTCTGGAACCTTACCCCATCTGAATTAGTGGAAGATACAATTATTAAAGGACAAGGTGTTATTACGGACACAGGTGCTTTGGCAATTGAAACAGGTGAGTTTACAGGTCGTTCACCACAAGATCGATTCATTGTATGTGATTCTAAAACAGAAGAAGCGGTTTGGTGGGGAACAATTAACAAGAAATTCGAAACGGATAAATTTCACGCGTTATACAACCGCATGAAAGCTTATTTAATGGGGCGTGATTTATATGTGCGCGATTCGTATGCTTGCGCTGATGATGATTATCGACTAAACATTCGTGTCGTAACTGAAACACCGTGGGCGAATATGTTCGCAAATAACATGTTTCTTCGTCCAACAGATCAAGAAATCGACAACTTTAAACCAGATTGGCATATCGTATGTGCACCTGAGTTTATGGCTGATCCGATCATTGATGGAACAAGACAGCATAATTTTGCGATCTTGAACTTCACTGAGAAAATGATTATTATTGGGGGAACAGGTTATACAGGAGAGATCAAAAAAGGTATTTTTTCTGTGTTAAACTTTGTTTTACCACATGAACGTGATGTGCTTTCAATGCACTGCTCTGCAAATGTTGGTGCAGCTGGAGATGCAGCCGTCTTTTTTGGTTTGTCTGGAACGGGTAAAACGACTTTATCTTCAGATGAAAACAGAAGACTTGTTGGAGATGATGAGCACGGTTGGTCTAAAAATGGTGTTTTCAATTTTGAAGGAGGATGTTATGCAAAAACAATTGACTTATCAGCAGAAAAAGAACCACAAATTTACAATGCAATTAAATTTGGTGCTATTTTAGAAAACATTGGATTCGAAAATGGAACCTCTACGCCTGATTATTCTGACGGTACAATTACACAAAATACGCGTGTATCTTACCCGATTAATCATATTGATAATATCATGGTTCCGTCAAAAGCGGGAATGCCAAAAAATATTTTCTTTTTAACAGCTGATGCATTTGGTGTATTACCTCCGATCTCAAAATTAACTCCTGGTCAAGCTATGTATCATTTCATTTCTGGATATACAGCAAAAGTGGCTGGAACAGAAGCCGGCGTTACTGAACCACAAACTGTTTTCTCGGCTTGTTTTGGAGCTCCATTTTTACCTTTACACCCAGCGCGTTATGCTGAGATGCTTGGTAAAAAAATGGCAGAAAACAATGTAAAAGTATGGCTAATCAACACAGGATGGTCTGGCGGATCATATGGAGTTGGCAATAGAATTAGCCTGAAATACACACGTGCTATGATTACTTCTGCTTTAGAAGGGAAATTAGATACTGTAACGTATACAAATCACGAAATATTTGGACTTGCTATGCCGACTGAGTGCGAAAATGTACCGGTTGAAATTTTGAATCCTAAAAACACGTGGGAAGATAAAAATGCATACGACGAAAAAGCAAATAGCTTAGCTCAAAAATTCGTTGCGAACTTTGAACAATTTGCGCAAGGATCAAGCGAAGAAATTTTAAGTGCTGCGCCGAAAGCGAAAGCGACTGTTTAATCGCTGATCAATGACTATTAAAAAACCTGATACAATTCGTGTCAGGTTTTTTTATGGCTCATAAATTTTAATCAGAAGACCTTCTTCATAGAGTCGATTAAGTTCTGATTTTTCATAGATTGCCAAAAATTGAAGGTCAAATTCATCCGCGAGAATTTGTTCTCTGTTTGGCACCGCATCTGCAAAAAGGAAAATATAATTACGAAAGAATAGGTGTGATGTACCGACACTATCTAATCGCATTGGTGTATACCTATTGTTTTCATGAAATATATAGATTTGACCTGTTTGAGGATGATTCAACTGATGGGCCGTTTGATCACGATTGAGCCAGCGGACAAGAATAAGAAGCAGTAGCATTGTTCCTATGATAAATAATGTACGACTGTTTTTCTTTAAAAAGTTGGAGAACATAAAAATAAGCTATACGCGCACACCCATTATACAAATGTCATCTACCTGATCATAATCATTCATCCAGTCGAGTAAAGAACTTTCTAAAACCAATCGTTGTTTGTCAATGCTGGCGTTCACATTTTTCAGTATAACATTTTTAAATGCGTTGTACTTGAATTTTTTTCCCTGTGGTCCACCAAATTGATCAGCGAATCCATCTGTAAATAAATAAATGAAATCGCCTGCTTGCAATTGTATTTCATGACTTTCAAAAGGACGTTGCTTCGGATAGTTTCCTACAGGCTGTTTACAGGGTTTTAATACTTGAATTTCTTCTGAGGAAGATGCATATAAATAAATTGAATTATTTGCTGCGGCATACTGCAATTGAAGCGTCTTCAAATCGAGACGACAAATCGAAATATCCATACCATCATTCATTTGCCCTTCGCCAGTACCTAATCGATTAATAATGATTTCACGGCAAGTATCTAATATTTTTCCAGGATCTCTTACACCCATAATATCAACCGCTCGATTTAAGCTATTGGCACAAATCAAACTTAAAATAGCGCCCGGAACACCATGACCTGTGCAATCCGCAACAGCAAAGAATAAATAATCTTCATGGCGCTCAATCCAGTAAAAATCTCCTGCAACAACATCCTTTGGCTTATGAAAAATAAACCCTTCTAGTCCATTATTTTTAAAGACGACCTCTTTGGGTAAAATTGCCGATTGAATGCGCAAAGCGTAACGAATGGAATCCATTAAATCTCGGTTCTTTGACTCGATAATTAACTTTTGATTCACCAATGTTTGACGCTGCTTCTCTTCTGTTTGTAGAACCTTTCTAGCGTATGGAATGAGCAATAAAGCAATCAAAACAATAACAGCAAGAGCAATAAGCACCTCGTTTTGGTACCGTTCATTAACAATTGTTTGAAATTCACCAAAATCGATATCCGCCTCGACAACGGCTACTACCTCTCCGTTAGAATTTTTAATGGGATGAAACGCTGAAAGCCACGTGCCATTTTCAGACATGTACATGGGCAATACTCCACCTGTCTCCCATTTCTCCTTCAATTCTAGCGGTGCTTGCTCGTATTGTTTTTTGAAATCAATAAAATCATCCGATCGAATACCATAAACAAACTGATCAACTTCTTCGTTGTAGATGAGGGTATACATGGGACTCAATTGATTCGCAGCGACAATTTGCCCCATTCGTTTTGACACTTCAACATAAAAGGAATCAGCTCGTAAAGAAGAAGAGTCTGCCCTAGAATTATAACGATCCATCAATGCGACATGCTTGTCACCATCAATATTTACTGCCATTGAAGAAACGATTCCAGAAAGTTTGTCGTATTGCCTCCGCTCCTGTAATTCGAGTTCGTTATAATAAGAGAAAATGATAAAAAATGACGTAATGAGGATGATACTAACATAAATAATCAGCATCATGCGGGTAGCCAAATTACCCATAATCCTATTCATCAGCGTACTCATAATCCTGTAAAGACGTTTTTTTCAGTGGGAAGATACAAATAAATTAAACGCGATAAAGGGAAAGATAGTTGAACACAACTGAAAAAAATGAAATACTGTTTTTAGAGCGTTGACAAAAACTCCTCCTTGCTCTTGATTAATTTTTGATTAGAAAGATGTAGCCGAAAAATCGACAACCAAATACCGAGCCTTTAAATAAGAAAAAGAAGCCGTCAGCTTGATTCGAAAAGCAATAGTTTCAAAATTTTAGATTCAATGCCATTCGAAAGTAGAGTTGTTGCTAAAAATTACTAGAGAAGTCCAACTTCCACTATTTCGATTACGAAAGCCCCCAACCTAGCCTAATAATTACGAATAAGTAATTATGTCTAATTTATTATGTGGTTTGGCCGACTAATAGCCGACTAAATACTTATTTTTACAAGAAAAAAACATTGACCAGAAAGACGCGTCGGCTATTTACCTTTAAGGTTTGGATGATAATTATCTTCACCCTTCCTTTATCTAGCTGTTTTGAAGTAATTCATGAATTAAATCTCAATGCGGACGGTTCTGGTCATGTCGAATTTGTCCTCAACTTCAGTCGCAGTGAAACGAAAATCCAATTATTAAAGCTCTTGGATGAAGTGAATGGTTATAAAATTCCAACGGATCGGGAAATTCATGAACAAGTTGCTTCTTTTGCCGATTCAGCGCGTGTTTCTCCAGGAATCAAAAATGTTTACAGCAGATACGACGAACGGAGCTATAGTCTCGAATTTAAGTGTGATTTTGATCGGGTTGAGCGTTTAAATGATCGTATTTATTCACTTTGGCAACAAAAGGAGCCCACAAAAGCCGTTCGAGAGAAGTATTGTACCTTTGTCAATAACGAATTAACCATTCTTATTGGCGCTAGAATTATGACACTTTTCAAACAAATGAAACCTGCAGATCGCGACGTATTAATCGGTGCAGATTATAAGTCTATTATGCGATTTGAAAAAGAAGTACTCTCGCAAACCAATAAAGGATCAAAACTCATTCCGAACAAAAAAGTAATCATTATAGAATCCCCAATTTTGGACCTGATTCAAGAACCTTATCTCTTTAATAATTTGATCAAAATAAAAGCATGAAAAAATTAGCCTTAATTACCCTCAACTTCCTCTTTATTAGTCAGGTATTTGCTCAAAATTTAGAGGAATTGGTTCCGCTTTCATCCAATTTTGTGCTTTCAGTGGATACGAAAAAAATCTGTGAAAAAATTGGAAAAGAAAAAATCTATCAATCTGTTCCATTCAACACATTTATTCGTGAATTAATATTGAATAAAAACCCAGAAGTTCAACTTAAGAATGTAGGAATTCAGCTCGATCGCGGTATGGAAATCTTCTACAATATAACCCCGTCTATGCATTACTTGGGTATCCTTTATGGTATCGAAGACGAATCAATTTTTGAAAGCTATATTAACGAAAACAAGAGAGATGGTCAACTTGAAAAAATTGGAAATTTCAAACTACTCTATCTTGCTTCTAATGATGAAATTATTGCTTGGAATAAAGATCACGCTATTTATGTGAAAGTCGAATATTTGTCGTCAGATTTAAAGCCGCTTTCATCAAAAAGTGATTCGTATTGGTATCGTCAATATCCCGAACTTGATCCGAAGGCAAGCACAAATTCAAATTCGTATGATTTCGATTATTATCAACAGGGTGATTATTCATGTGACGAAGGTGCTTGTGATGAGGGAGATTACTCAGAAATCGAAATGGCGTATGAAGTTGTGGAAGAAATTACCGAAGAGCCAGTCCAAGAAACTCCGGAATCAATAGAACCATTCACAGCAGAGGAACTTGAAGAAATGCATGTGAAATTGGAAAAAATAAAAGCCGAATATGAAGAGAAAAGAATTGAACGAAACGCAGTTTTAAAAGCGGCGTACCAAAATGAAATAAGCACCTATTTTAGCGTTATGGATGTGAATATTTTGTCAAACTCGGCGTTCACAAAAGGAAAAAAGGCAGAATCGGATGTTTATCTTTGGCTCAGTAAAGACGCAATGAGTTTTGAATATGGTTGGAACGATTTTTACTATCCAAGAAAGCGATTTTATCGAGATTTAATGAGTGGACTCAACGCTTTTGTTGGACAGGAATTATCGGCTAACTTATTTTTGAAGGCTGATAAAATCACCTTGGAAACTGCCTTAAAATACAATGAGGAAGTCACCCAACTTTATGAAGAAATTTACAGTTCCAAATTTTCAAAAAAATTATTAAAACAAGTTCGGGCTGATCAAATCTTATGGATTTCTTCCGTATCGCTAAATTCAGAACGGTTATGGCACCATTATCCAAGTATCTATGCAAATATTATAGAGTCACAACTTAGAAAAGAAGGTGACTTTTCAGAAGAAATCGCTGTTGTGGTTGATTTTTTCGAAATAATGATGGATGAAAAGGCCTTGGGAGACTTGGTGACTGGCGATATGCTTTTTGTACTAAAAAGCTTCAACGAAACAGAGGTTAAATACACGACCTACGAATACAATGAGGACTATTCAGAACGCACAGAAATTGAAGGAACGAGAATAGAAAAGCTACCGCAATTTGTTGGACTCTTCTCTACCAATAACGGAGAATACATTGAGAGAATCATGAATTTGGCGGTTAAACACGAACTCTTCATGCGCACAAATGGATACTATGAAAGCAATACAAAAAGTCTTGATTTTCCAATGCATTTAGGATTTGCTGTAAAAAATGGAATTGCTATGATGAGCACCGACTTGTATGAAATCAAAGCTTTTTCGGAAGGAAAGCTCAGCGGATCTATGCCAAAAGATCTACAGTCGAAAATTCTTAAAAACCAAGGATACAACATGATTAACATTCAAGAAATAATGAAGGCTTTTCCTTATGATGGATATGAAGGAAAAACGCTCGCATCCTATGAATATATCAGAAATAATTTACGCACGGTTGAAGTATTTGCAAACTTTACGAACGGAGCATTCGAATCGTCAATTGATATCACCCTTCCAGAAAACCAAAAAAACAGTGCAGATTTTGTGTGGAATTTCGTGCACGACTTGGTAGAGATTGATAAACAATAAATCACGTAAGAATAATCTGAAATAAGATGTAACAATCTGTTCAGCGATTTTACCCGGTACACGCTATTTAAATTGCAGCTTGCAAAATAGGTTTAGAGCCTTTTACACCTTGGTGCGCTCCTTCAAAGAGCTTGTTTTTTGTCACTTACTTCGGGACGAATTATGTTTTCAATGGCGTTATTATCTATTTTATATGCGCGATTTTCAAGATAGTGCATTAGCGATACCCATAGGTTTGTACAATATTCAATGGCTTTTCCCATCAATGATTTTGGCAATACAGCATTAAGTTCTTCGTGAATCCATTTCCAAGGTCCTTGATGATGGATAGGGCTTCTTCTCAAAGGATTGCGTCCTGTTCTGCATCCGATTATTGAGCTGTCTTTCGCTCTAAGTCGTAAAGCTTTTGTAATTCTGTATACGTATAGGTTGCTGGCTATTAATCTTGTATGAACGCTTTTTCAAACTTATTGCTGTTATTGACTAATAGACAACAAAAGCTAATTGATACGAATTTCTTGTCCTTCTAAAAGTGATACATTATAAACATCCCTAAATCGTACTTTTTGAATATTACTTGAACAACTGACCACTTGCATTATTGGTTTCGAAAAACCGACAACTGCGAAAACGCTTCGATTTTGAAAATTCAATTCTTTTAGTCTTAAAATAGTGCTTTCAAGCTGTTTATAAGCATGTTTTTTTGCTAGACTTCTGCCATTTTTCTTCACATCTTTGATTTCAATAAAATAAAATTCTTTTTCAGAATAAATAATACAGTCACAACGTGTAGAATGATCAGTTACTAAACATGCATCAACTTTCACGAATGAAAAGGGAACGGTATTTAAATTTGTCACTTTAAAATGATATTTTTCACTCTCAGAAACCAAATAGCAAGGAGTCATTTCTGAATCTAATTTATCATCAAAAATGAATGCCATATTTTCAAATAATTCAATAAAGGCTTCTGATTTAAGCTTACAATTACATTTAGAATTGCTACAATTACCTAAAATATTTGTGATAGAATCTTTCACTATAAATTAAGTAATCTATCAAAATCATCATTAATGTAATCAGATGCCTCATCAATTTCATTCTGATCTATTAGTCCTAATTTTCTATTGAAAATTTGGGTGGCGTGTCCATCTTTAATTGAAAAAGCATTAAAACTTTCTGGATTTAACCAATTTTTTTTCGGAATTATTTCTTCAATTTTCGTTTTATCAACTTGAATATCTTTCGATTTAGAAAAAGCATATAACATATTATTAAAGGATGCTAAAACATATGGGCTATGTGTTGTATAGATGTGATTATAAGAAGAATCTGCTGATCCAATTCCATCATATCTGTGACTTTCTAAAAATTTTATAAGATTATATTGTGCCTTTGGATATAAATTCATTTCCGGTTCCTCGATAACAAATGATGGATTTGCAGGCAAATCCTTTTCCTTTCTCAAAAGTGGAATTAAAATAGGAATTAAACTTTGTAAACCTGTTGAAGATTCAGAAAGCAGAACACTATTCAATTCAGAGTGAAAAACCCTATCTTCTCCATTTGAACTTTTAAAGTGCATCCCTTCTTTAATGAAGCTTAAATCTAAAACTTCAACCTCATTCAATCCGTTTTCAAACTCACTTGCGAAAGTTAATACATGCCTTGGTATCGGAATAGAGTTTAGCTGTAAATTAAATACCGCTTTTTTAAGTATTGTAATTATTATTCGCTCAGCAGGTATATAGGTTGGTGTTTTTCCAAGAAGTGCCATCCGAATTTCTTTAAATAATTCGATATTTAACATTAATTGGTTTTCAGGGATAGAATAACTATCTCCTTCATTTGTAATTATTTTTTTTAAATAATCCTTAAAATCGACGTGTGGTTTTATTCCGTTATTTCTGCTTTCAAAATTAAACCTGATGATTACAGATTTAATCATAAAATTTGACAGTTTCGCAAAATATTTTGTGAAGATTTTATTAACGCTTTTAAATTTCTTATCCTCGGTCAACTTAATGATCAATTTTAAATCGTCATCAAAGGAATTCACTAATATTAAATTTCCATTTTCATAGCTTAAAGAATGAAAATCGGAATTATATGTGATTTTAGTATTATCCTTGAGAAAACTGTGAATATTTAATTTTTTAAGCTCTTGTTTAAAACGCTGTATGTTTCTGTCATAACCACCTCTAGGTTCACTCAAAACATCATGAATAAGATAGGTCTCAGGAAAATCGTCATCCTTTATAAAACTTAATGGACTTTTAAAAATACAATAAAGTTTTGCTAACGTACTCTTACCGCTGGACTGTGGTCCAATAAAAATATTGACATTTCTCAGATCCAATTCAACACTCACAATTGGCCCAAAATTTTCAACTTTTAGCGTTGCTCTCATTATTTATTTTTACTTAATTTGAATTAAAGTCTTTCAAGTTACATATTTCTACGATACTGCCCACCTACTTCAAAAAGCGCTTGTGTCAATTGACCAAGTGAGCAGGTTTTAGTCGCTTCCATTAAATGTTCAAAAATGTTTTTGTTTTGAATGGCTGCGATTTGAATATCTTGCAATTGTTTATCTGTTACATCCGCATTTCCTTTTTGCAGTTGTTCAAGCATTGTAATTTGATACGCCTTTTCTTCGTCCGTAGCGCGAATAACTTCGGCAGGAACAATTGTTGGTGAACCGTTTTTACTCAAGAACGTATTGACCCCAATAATTGGAAATTCACCATTGTGTTTCAAGGTTTCATAGTATAAACTTTCCTCTTGAATCTTGCTGCGTTGATACATGGTTTCCATGGCTCCAAGCACACCACCACGCTCAGTAATACGATCAAATTCAGCCAAAACAGCAGCCTCCACTAAATCAGTTAATTCTTCAATAATAAATGCACCTTGAATTGGATTTTCGTTTTGTGTTAAACCCAATTCTTTATTGATAATTAATTGAATAGCCATGGCACGACGAACGGATTCTTCAGTCGGTGTTGTAATTGCTTCGTCATACGCATTCGTATGCAATGAATTGCAGTTATCGTAAATGGCGTACAAGGCTTGCAATGTTGTTCGAATATCATTAAAATCAATTTCTTGCGCATGCAATGAGCGACCAGAAGTTTGAATATGATACTTCAACATTTGAGCGCGTGGATTTGCTTTGTACTTATTCTTCAAGGCTTTCGCCCATATTTTGCGAGCTACTCGACCGATCACCGCATATTCAGGATCGATTCCGTTTGAGAAAAAGAAAGATAAATTGGGACCAAAATCGTTAATATCCATTCCTCGACTCAAGTAATACTCCACATACGTGAACCCATTCGCTAGTGTTAGGGCCAATTGCGTGATAGGATTTGCACCTGCCTCTGCAATATGATAACCAGAAATAGAAACAGAATAGAAATTTCTTACCTTATTCTCAATAAAATATTCTTGGACATCCCCCATTAAACGCAAGGCAAATTCAGTTGAGAAAATGCATGTATTTTGCGCTTGATCCTCCTTTAAAATATCGGCTTGAACGGTTCCTCTAACCTGCGTTAAAGTTTCAGCTTTGATTCGCCCGTAAACAGCTGCCGGCAAAACCTGATCACCTGTTACACCCAACAACATCAAGCCAAAACCATCATTCCCTTCTGGCAATTCACCTTGATAAGCAGGACGTTTCACCCCTTTCTTTTTATAGATTGCATTGATCTGTGCTTCAACCGCTACTTCTAACCCATTTTCTTTAATGTATTTCTCACAATTTTGATCAATTGCAGCATTCATAAAGAACCCTAATAACATAGGTGCTGGGCCATTAATTGTCATAGAAACAGACGTCAAAGGATGCGATAGATCAAAACCGGAATACAATTTCTTTGCATCATCTAAACAACAAATAGAAACGCCAGAATTACCAACCTTGCCATAAATATCAGGTCGAATTGCAGGATCATTTCCATAAAGTGTTACCGAATCAAAAGCAGTAGATAATCGTTTAGCAGGCATACCCAAACTCACGTAATGAAAACGTTTATTTGTTCGTTCCGGTCCACCTTCACCAGCAAACATGCGCGAAGGATCTTCACCTGTGCGTTTAAAAGGATATAGACCAGCCGTATACGGAAATTCACCCGGAACGTTTTCTTGCAAAATCCATCTTAATAAATCACCCCAAGCACTGTATTTAGGCAAAGCAATTTTTGGAATTTGTGTATGTGATAGAGATTCAGTATGCGTTTCAATTCGAATTTCTTTATCTCTCACTTTAAATGAATAGATCGGATCTTTGTATTTTTTTACTTGCTCATTCCATGTGAGAATATGTTGCCAATTGTAAGGATCGAGATCCATTTTAGTGCGTGCAAATTCTTTCAATAACAAGTTCAAAAACGCGCTGTTTTCAGCTTCTAATCCTTCCTCATCAATGCCAACTGTATTAATGATTATAGCTTGATTTGTTACAGATTCAATTGTTTTGTAAATACCGAATAATTTTTGAGCAACCTCCATTTGCTGAGCCGCAACCTCATCATAACCTCTATTATTTTCAGCTATTTCAGAAAGATATCGACCACGGGAAGGCGGAATAATAAAGATTTTCTCCGACATTTCGGCCGTAATTTCCATGCTTGACACCAAGTCCTTCGCAGCTGTTTTTTCCACCACTTTATCCATGATAGCTTTGTACAAAGTATTCATGCCCGGGTCGTTAAATTGAGAGGCAATTGTTCCGAATACAGGCAATTCTTCATCTTTCGCATCCCATAATTGGTGGTTGCGCACGTATTGTTTTTTGACATCACGCACGGCGTCTAATGCACCTCGTTTATCAAATTTATTGATCGCAACAATGTCAGCAAAATCTAACATGTCGATTTTTTCCAATTGAGTCGCAGCTCCAAACTCTGGTGTCATTACATATAGTGAAACATCAGAATGATCCATAATTTCAGTATCCGACTGACCAATTCCAGAGGTTTCTAAAATAATCAAATCGTACTGAGCCGCTTTTAAGATTGAAAGTGCTTCGGCAACGTGCTTACTCAAAGCCAAATTACTTTGGCGTGTAGCCAATGATCGCATGTAGACACGGTCATTATTAATGGCATTCATTCGAATTCGATCCCCTAACAAAGCGCCACCTGTTTTACGTTTACTTGGATCAACAGAAACAATCGCTATGGTTTTATCTTTAAAATCAATTAAAAATCGACGCACTAATTCATCTACCAAAGAAGATTTACCAGCACCACCCGTTCCTGTGATTCCCAAAATCGGCGCATCATTCGCTGCAGCCATTTCATGCACCAAATTCATTTGCTTCTCGGCAAGTTCTGGAAAATTTTCTGCCGCACTTATCATTCGTGCAATCGCAGTCACTTCTTTCTCTGCCAAGAGCTTAACCTCACCATTTAACTGATCTCCAACAGCAAAATCACTCCGCTGTACAAGATCGTTAATCATGCCTTGTAAGCCCATTGCACGCCCATCATCAGGATGATAAATACGTGTAATTCCGTACGCTTCAAGTTCTTTAATCTCTTCGGGCAGAATTGTTCCGCCACCTCCAGCAAAGATTTTTATATGATTCGCTCCGCGTTCTTTGAGCAAATCGTACATATACTTCAAATACTCCGTATGTCCACCTTGATAAGAGGTCATTGCAATCGCTTGAACATCCTCTTGGATGGCGCAATTCACAACCTCATCCACAGAACGGTCATGTCCTAAATGGATGACTTCACATCCAGTAGACTGAATTATTCTACGCATGATATTAATTGCAGCATCATGCCCATCAAAAAGAGAGGCAGCCGTTACAATTCGTATTTTATTCGTGGGTTTATATGGTTCGATTTTTTCCATCAGATCTTCATTTTCGACAAGATACAAATATAACAAATTGTCGCCCTTTTGGAATGAAATTTGCTCTGTTTATTCCAAAAATAACCTATGCGAAACTTCATTTTAATCACAGCCGTGGTAATGACCAGTTTTTTTGGACTAGAGAGTTGCTCAAAAACGACAAAGGGTAGATGGATGATTTTTAAGGAGACTACTTGTCTGCCTTTTTGGGCCAACGAATCAAGTAATCGAAAGTCAATCAACACCTTAGAAACATTTTTAAAGTCAGAAGGCATCATTCCTCTCAATATAAAAATTGTGGGTGAGCGAGAAATCTCGTGTGAATTTTGTGACTGCCCAACAGGCCTAACCTATCATGTAAAAGTTGACAAATCGCAGGTTGGAGAATTGGCGTATTGGGGATTTAAATTGAAATAATGTTCAATTAAGCAGAATCATTTTACCTTATTTACAATATTTACGTTGCAATTGCATCATTTCGTTGCCATACTGCTCAGTAAAACCCCAGTTTATTGCAAGTTGAATGTCTTCACAAGCCTTGTTTACTTTATCCAATTCAATATAAATCAACGCACGGTTTCTGTATGCATACGCATTTCCAGGATACAATTCGATTGAATGATTGATAAAGCAAGCCACGCTCGTGATACAAGTGTGAATTTGTCTTATTGGCTCCCAATCCATCATTTAATGCGCCCAATGCTTCGTCATATTTTTCGAGATTAACCAATAAATAACTCTTTTTGACATAAGCTTGGATGAAATTTTCATTCGCCTGAATGGCTTTGTCGCAAACTTTGATTGCTTTTTTATAGTTCCCATCAACCGACAATTGTTCAATTTCATCAAAAAAGACCGTGTCACTTTGACTGAATAAAGTTCCAGCATGAAGTGCAAAAAAAAGGAAGAGAATCAGCGTTTTAAGAATTGATTTTAAGTTTTTCATTTCATTTTTTTTTGGGGATTCATATTTACTTTTAAAGATAAGAAAATTGATTGAATTATTTTACAGCCTCAAACTCGAATAAATGAATACCCATTGACAGGTGGTTAATTTTCAGTAAATCTTAGACCTTAGTCATATATTATCAGCACGCCTATTTCAATTTTCGGATAATCGCCATCATAGAACTAATGTGAAGTGCTTGGTGTATATTATTAAACTGCACAGCCTCTTCAACATTTGTAATGGTAAAATTGTAAGAGGTAGGATAAGCTGTATATGTTTTAAAAATATCATTGTCCAAATCCGCTTCTAATTCGTCCACTTGATTTAAAATGGCTTCCGTAATAAACTCAAATTCTTCTTGCGAAATCGCTGCTTCAGGTTTAGATCCTTTTTTATACTTTAAAATAAACTCTTTATCTAATCCTCCATCCAGTCCCGCAAGACCATACACGAGTCCCTTTGTTGTCGCCACAAGATGCCCCAAATTCCAGGCAATATTATTGTTAAATCCTTCCGGAATTTCATTGATTTGCTCCAAGGAAAGATCTTTGATAATTAAGATACAATTTTCTCGAGATGTTCTGAATAGGTTAATTGCTGTTTTCATTTTTTTTTATTTTATAGCTATTAGATCGCTTCGTTCTTAGATAGGAGACAGAAGACTTAAAACGCTTTTTATTCTATTTTTACCAGAGATTTTATTGATCGGATCATCAACAAATCAACTCCCTAACACAAATACACAAGGCGTTTTATCAAATTTAAACGGTGCTTTTTTCCATTCACCAATTGGTTTCGTTTTGATTTTTTGTTTTGCTCCAGTGATGTCATACGCAACTGTTAATTTTAATTGAGGAGCGCAAACGTTGATAATGTCTTCCAACATCTGTTGATTTCGATAAGGTGTTTCGATAAAAAGTTGTGCAAATCCCGTTTTTAAAATTTCGTGACTTAATTCCTTCAATTTTTGTGAGCGTTCTGGATCTGATTTTGGCAAATAGCCATTAAATGTAAACCCTTGTCCATTCATTCCACTCGCTGCCAAAGCTAAAAGTAAAGAACTCGGACCGATAAGCGGAATAATTTCAATATTATGTTGGTGTGCCACGGCAATGAATTGACTTCCAGGATCGGCAACACCCGGATAGCCAGATTCTGACATTAAGCCAATATCCTTCCCCTGTTTCAGATGCTGTAGCGCATCACTTTCAAACGCATAACCATCATGTTTATCCAATTCAAAAAAGGTAGAATCATCAATTGGAAATTGGCCATCCATTTTACGCAAGAATTGACGTGCCGTTTTAATCTTTTCTACAACGAAAAAACGCAATTCTTTGACAATTTTAGTATTATACGAAGGCAAAACCTGTTCAAGCGTATCTTCGCTGATCGGAATTGGAATGATGTAGAGTTTACCGTAGCTCATGATTCACAATTAATTTGTCTACTGCCGCATTGAGCAGATCAATTACATGTTGAAAACCTTGATCTCCTCCAAAATAAGGATCCGGTACTTCGTTGTTTGCATGCGGATGAACTTCATTTAAAATCAACTTCACTTTACTCCTCTCCTCTTCCGTCTTTGCTAAGCGCAACATATTTTCGTAATTCGATTCATCCATGGCATAGATCAAATCGAAGCGATCATAATCACTCGTAACAAATTGACGCGCTCTTAAATCAGAAATGTCAATCCCGTTTTTGCTTGCGGCGCGGATCATGCGCGGATCTGGAGGGTTACCAATGTGATAATTGGATGTCCCAGCCGAATCAGTTACGATAGAAAGACCTTGTTCGATCGCTTTTTGTCTTAGAATACCTTCTGCGATTGGGGAGCGACAAATATTACCCAAACAAACCATCAATATCTTCATACCATTTAGGTTGAATAGCAAAAATGCCTCCGATTGTGGCGGAGGCATTTACTTAATTTACATTTAATTTTTTTTCCAAGTCTTCGAGATAACCTCTAAATTGCTTGTCCGTTTCAGCCAAATTATTTACCGTTCGGCATGCGTGCAAGACCGTTGCGTGATCTTTTCCACCGCATTGAGCACCGATACTAGCCAAAGACCATTTGGTCATTTTTTTAGCAAAATACATTGCAATTTGGCGCGCTTGAACAACTTCTCTCTTACGCGTTTTAGATTTCAACAATTCGATCGGCAAGTTAAAGTAGTCACATACTATTTTGTGGATATAGTCCATTGAAACTTCACGGGCTGTATTCTTCACAAATTTATCGATCATCTTTTTCGCCAAATCAATCGTGATTGATTTTTTGTTTAAAGAACCTTGAGCAATAAGCGAGGTTAAAGCCCCTTCCATTTCACGGATATTGGTATTAATACTGTATGCTAAATATTCAAGCACATCAGCCGGCAAATCTACGCCGTTACCATAAATTTTCTTTTCTAATATAGCAATTCGGGTTTCTAATCCAGGTGGTTGCACATCTGCAGAAAGACCCCATTTAAAGCGAGACAACAAACGTTGCTCTATTCCTTTCATTTCAACAGGCGCTTTGTCTGCAGTTAAAACCAATTGTTTACCTGTTTGGTGCAAGTGGTTAAAAATATGAAAGAAAGCATCTTGTGTTTTCTCTTTACCCGCAAAAAACTGAACATCATCAATAATCAAAACATCCATCAATTTATAAAAATTGATAAAGTCATTTGTAGTATTGTTCTTGATCGAATCAATAAATTGACGTGTAAACGTTTCTGCTTGTGTATAAAGCACGGTTTTGTTTGGAAATTGGTTTTTAATTCCGATTCCAATTGCATGAGCCAAATGCGTTTTTCCTAGTCCAACTCCTCCATAAATAAGAAGTGGATTAAATGCTGTTCCTCCCGGTTTATTTGAAACCGCAAAAGCCGCTGAACGAGCTAGACGATTACAATCGCCTTCAACAAAATTATCAAACGAATAAGTAGGATTCAAATTCGAATCAACATTTACTTTTTTCAATCCAGGAATCACAAATGGATTACGGATTGGGTTGTCTCCCAAATGCAATGGCATTGAGACAGGTGTGTTTGATAAATTTTTCTTGCTAGAAGTAGGTAATTTAACAGTGTAAGGCGTTTTCTTATCCACACTCTTATCCATGATGATAGAGTATTCTAACTTCGCATCCGCGCCAATTTCCTTTTTAATTACCTTCTTGAGCAAATCAATGTAATGCTCCTCCAACCATTCATAAAAGAAATGAGATGGCACCTGCAATGTCAAAACCTTCAACTTAAATCGAATCGGAACGATCGGCTCAAACCAAGTTTTGAAGCTTTGTAGGCTTATATTATCCTTGATTACTTTGAGGCAGTCATCCCAAATCAATTCATGGTTTTTTTTATTCTTCATTCAGGTAGGGGTATATTATATAGTTGGTATTCTAATTTTCTTATCCGCTGTTCAAACTTGTCAACAAATATTCACATAAAAAAGTTATAAAAAAAATCTAAAAGACCTTGTTTTTTCTATTTTTTTTACTTACTAAAGTTTTATTTTTTTTTGACTAAAATTTCTCTTCGTATTCAGAAATTTGAACTAATTTATCCCAGGTGAGAAATTATAACTTTAAATACGAATATAGTCAAAATGTACATACATGAAACAAAAATAAGAATCCGTTATGGAGAAACTGACCAAATGGGTTATGTTTACTATGGAAATTATGCGCAATTCTTTGAAATTGGACGTGTAGAAACGCTTCGATCACTCGGATTCAGCTATAAGTCAATTGAAGATCAAGGAATTATGCTTCCTGTCGCCAACTTACAGATTCGTTATTTAAAACCCGCGTTATATGATGATTTAATTACAATACGCACAAAAATAATCGGAATACCTACAGCAAAAATCGAATTCACATATGAGATATTTAACGAAACTGATGTTTTATTAACAACTGCTTCAACAACATTGGTCTTCGTCAAAAAAGAAACAATGCGTCCAACATCTCCCCCACCCAGTTTAATCCAAAAACTTAAAGAACTTGCGTCTTAATCAGACCAAAAAAGGTACTAAAGATCTGTACATATATATTCGAAATTGGCTAAGGTTGTTGTCGCCTTTTCCAATTCGTAATAGGTTTCAATCGGATAAATATAATTCGCATCATTCTCTTTATACTCCTCATATTTCAGACATTCGTCACCATACGGCTCTCCTTCTGCATCTAACAAGATCAAATCGGTGTGTTCAATTTGCTCCTCTACTTCACCATCAGGCGTTGTAACAATTATTGTTTCTGTATAAGAATAGCGGCATCTTTTGCATCTTTCACAACTGGTGTTGATAAATAATATCCCTAAAAAGGCGAAGACTAAGATTCGTGACATAGCTTTGTAATTTTTTCCAAAGATATAAAACTAATGAATAGAAAAATTATTGTCACGGAGGACAAATCTAAAACTTTGTTAATTCCTGCCTTAAATGAAACCTACCATTCTATTCATGGTGCCTTAAATGAATCAATGCATGTATTTATTCAAACAGGTTACCAATTCCTTCTTCCGAGAAAAGAAATGAAAATTTTCGAGATGGGATTTGGAACGGGTTTAAACGCGCTCGTCACATTAAATGAAGCGATTCAATCAAATACAAGCGTCGAATATCACACACTTGAAAAGTACCCCATCACCCCAGATGAAATTAACGGTTTGAATTTTGAATCGCTAGAGCATCTTGAAAACGCGGGCTATTTTAAGGCGCTACATGATTGTGATTGGGGAAATATTCACGCAATCACTCCCTTTTTTAATCTTTTAAAAATGCATGAGGACTTGTTGTCGATTCATTTAGCAGACGCGTTTTACGACCTCATTTATTTTGATGCATTCGGTCCAGGAACGCAGGCTGATTTATGGACGTCAAGTGTGATGGCAAAAATGTACAAGACACTGAAACCGGGCGGAGTCCTTGTTACATACTGCGCTCAAGGTCAATTTAAACGTAATCTTAAGGAAGCCGGATTTGACATTGAAAATTTACCGGGACCGGCAGGCAAGCGAGAAATAACGAGGGCGATTAAAGCCATTTCAATAGGTTAAAAAAGAAAAACTCCTTAATTTTATTCAAAAAAATCATTGGAATGAATGATCTATTTACTGTACACAATTTACTCTCGCTGCTCCTGTTAATTCTGCTCCATGCGGTGCTCGGTTTTAGCAATGCTGCCCGCGGTCTATTGATGATGGCCCGCACTGATAAATGGGCACATATCGAATTCTTTAGAAACCCATTCGAACCAATTCGTCAAGCAACGTTATATTTTGTTATTATCGTGTTCGTAATTGTTGATAGTATTCAAGGAAAATATAAGAAAAAAATTGTCATTTTAGAACAAAAAGAAGAAGAAGGAAACGGATCAAGTAACAAAGCGCATGAATAAAGAGGATATCCAAGCAAGAATAAGGGAGTTGAGTAGGTTAATTGAAGAACATAATTACAATTATTATGTCAAAAGCAGTCCATCTATAACAGATTATGAGTTTGACATCTTGCTCAAAGAACTTGAAAAATTAGAATCTGATTACCCAGAATTTGCGGTAGAAAACAGTCCAACGAAACGCGTTGGTGGCGACATTACAAAGAAGTTTAAAACCGTTGTTCACGAATACCCTATGCTGTCTCTTTCCAACACCTATTCTGAAGAGGAGATCATTGATTGGGAAAATAGAGTATTCAAACTTTCAGACAAGGCACCAACCTATGTTTGTGAATTAAAATATGATGGTGTTGCAATCGGAATTCGTTATGAAAATGGAGAACTTATACAAGCGGTCACGAGAGGGGACGGATCTAAGGGAGAAGATGTAACCACAAACGTGAGAACGATCAAAACGATTCCTTTAAAACTGAGGGGAGATTATCCCCCCAAATTTGAAATAAGAGGTGAAATTTTCTTCCCAATTGCAAATTTTCTGAAGTTAAACGAGCAAAAAGCAGAATTAGGGGAAGATCTATATGCAAATCCGCGAAATACAGCTTCAGGAACACTCAAGTCATTGAATTCTGCCGTTGTCGCCGAACGAGGTTTGGATTGTTATCTCTATGGTGTTTATGGCGAAAGACTGAGCGCGGAGAGCCATTCCGAGGCCGTCGAAAAAGCTGGCGAATGGGGCTTTCAAATTCCAGCCGCAGCTAAAAACAGGATTGCTAAATGCAAGAATATTGATGAAATCATGGCTTTTATTTCCTATTGGGACAAAGAACGCCGTCAGCTTCCTTTTGAAATAGATGGTATTGTAATTAAGGTTGACCGTTATCAGGAACAAGAAAATTTAGGATTCACCGCCAAAAGTCCACGCTGGGCAATTGCTTATAAATTTAAAGCAGAACGTGCTGAAACACGGTTAAATGAGGTGACCTATCAAGTTGGTCGAACGGGTGCAATTACACCTGTGGCAAATTTAGAACCTGTATTATTGGCGGGAACAACGGTTAAACGAGCATCACTTCACAATGCGGATCAGATCGAAAAACTCGATTTACATGCTCATGACAGTGTGTATGTCGAAAAGGGGGGAGAAATTATTCCCAAAATAATCGGAGTAAATAACGCTCTTCGAGCTGCAACT
>Ga0222668_1000128_pt1 | contig 54767 bp, 44 predicted proteins | sample AntAcemetagen728_FD_179823 | JGI IMG/M metagenome (GOLD analysis project Ga0222668, IMG submission 179823) | Saline water microbial communities from Ace Lake, Antarctica - #728 | ecosystem: Environmental > Aquatic > Non-marine Saline and Alkaline > Saline | place: Antarctica: Ace Lake...
AGCCCTCGCCGGAGCGGTTGCAGCGCTAACCCCATCCTGCTACGTTTAACTCAGCGAGACCATCGAGAGTTTTAACAATAAACGGGACATCCCCCAACAAAGTGAGATCCGTATTTTCTGAGATAAACCGGACAGCGCCATCGCCAAACCCGAAATGTGCTCCCCCTGTATGCAAGCTGCCAACCTGTCCCCAGCTATTCAAGTTGCCGGGATCTGGTTTAGTCCATCCAGTAGGGATATCCCAAACATTAATACCAGGATCGACATCTCCCCCCGTTGTGACCCAGCCTCGCATCCCCCAGGCAGGCGGTTCACCATTGGCAACAGTACGCGTTGTTTCGCAGACCATAATCGTATTGGAGCTGCCATCTTTAATATTGCTGATTTTGGTCCTGCTGTTTTCTCCAAAGATTTTCCGAGCATTTGAAGCCTGCCTGGACCAATAATTACAATTAATCGTCTGATCAGCACTCAACTCATAGCAAGTTTTAGCCGGACCGGGCGCTACTGAAGTCCCATAAGGCGCGCCGGTTCCTAAATGCGAGGTTCCATTATCTGAAGGACACAGAAAGACATCCAGGAGGACGGTCATTTCGTCCGCGTTCTCTGCCGGGTTGCCTGCCAGAGGAGCCGCACTTCCTGCGTAACTACAACAGTAACCAGTATTCTGCGCACTATTTGCCGAATCCTGATTAATTCGATTGTAGAGCGGCGCTTGATCGAGAAAGGGAAGTAATAAGGAAAGACCGTTTTTATTATGAGTTGTCCGCCCTGGCGTCTGATTCGGGTCAGGAGTGCACCATCCATAATTAATCGCTCCGGGAGGAAAGACGCGATGCGTTTCATGGTAGTTATGCAATGCCAAGGCAACTTGCTTGATCTTATTCTTGCAAGTAGCACGCCGTGCAGCTTCTCGCGCCTGTTGGACTGCCGGAAGTAGCAGGGCAATCAAGATCGCAATAATGGCAATCACAACCAGCAACTCAATTAACGTAAACCCCAGTCGCCTTTTTTGAACGGAAAACATGACGATCTCCTAATTAAGAAACGATAAAAATCACAAAGTATTAAGTTCCAGCTAATGAATCTTAATCATGAATTTCAAATTAGGATTTCAGACGATTAGCCAAATGAATTTTCTTGAAATTCGGAATCTGAGAGCTGATTTTACTGCTTCGGAGCGGCTTTATTAATTAAGTATACTTATGAAGTGGAGCACCTCAAGAACGAATCAAGATTTGTTTAATAGTTTTACAAAAAAACAAATCTTCAGTCATCCTTGGATTGGGAGCGATCGCCGGGCACTGCACTGTAGACTGAGATCTACATCAATCCGTCCCATCTCGGCATGTTCCGCCAAGTTTTGACTCAGCAAAGGTGGAACCCACTGAGAAACTCGAAGGTTTCATCGCCCGCAGACAATGAAAAGCAGAAGCGTTGTTGTGAAAGCAAAGAGCAGCATCGAGGCACAACCTGACTTCATGGAAATTTCATACTTCTGAATCAGTGAATCAATGACGTCTTTAGATTCCTTCAAGCCAGCGCCTGTGGCATCCCGGTAATCTTTAATCGCCTGTATCTTGTTGCCTTGTTTGAGTGACTCTACGATCTGCTCAACAAGTTCTGGCTGACCACCTGGTTCATCGGCATCTGGCTGGTCATTTTTTGCATCATTCATTATTGGCTCTTCCTGGGGTAGATAAAAATGGGACTTCCATTAGTTCTACCACCAGGGGCTGGAATGATTCAAGAACTATTTTAGTGAGTTCTTTGAAGTGCGCAGATTTACAAGACATCCCGCACAGTTAGGAAACAATCACACAATCTGAAACGAGTCGATTTCGATTCTGTAATTCTCCTTTTACTTTACGCCTGTAGGCACATTCCATCAGAGTTTTCATCTCTGCGAGAGAAACTTCCTGTAAATCAATATTCAGCTCTACTAATCGATCAACGACAGCATTGACAAGCTCCGCACCATGAGCCGCGGGTGACAATCCATTCCACAATTCTTCCATGACCTGATCCGACATGACCCTCTTCTCCTACTTTATCAATTCATTACTATTTGTTTTGAATACTATTTCACAGCTCGAACCCGCTGATTCGAAGTCTGACGTTGCTTTTCATATCAGGAAAAGCTTTATGACTGAAAGAATCGCAATGACTGTACCAAACTCACATAAAAAGTGAATTATTGGAAGTCCACACCGTAAACGCATACGGAATCCCCACCTGTGATTTATCAGGTCTTTGGTAATTTTCACAAAATGCGTTTTCGCAGTGCAATGACTGTCATCAATTTGCGACATTCTTACATCAAGATGATAACTCTTACGAACTGGCTGAATCTCTGCATTTTTCCCTCAAGTCCCAACAAACTTCCTGATTGCATTTACCTCTCTAAAATGACAACGCTAGCCAGGATAGAGTTCGCTATAGAATTGATTGAACAACAGCCTTCATCCCATGAACGTTACCTGGGTATTCGTACCCGGAAATAAGCAGGAGGTCTCTGTTTAGAGCGTTGGCTGCGGAGCAGAGCGGGCTGACTGTTTCTGATCCCACCACTGAATGGCCCGTTCGCGTTCCTCAGTCGTTTCACCTAACAGCGAGACCAGAAGCTTCTGCTGAGCGGCAGTCAATGTTAAGCCTCTTCGCTGCATCGTGAGTTCAGCCAGTTGAAAAAGGTCCGAAATCTCAATTTGACTGTCGATGCGCCCTAACCAAAACCGGGAAAACGAAGGAATATGCTTAGGCAACAACTCACCAGTCGGTAGCACCATCGACATCACACCGACGGAGGTCCCGGTGTTAAACAAACTGTTCAGACCAGTTTTGGTATGATCGCCAATATAACAACCAATCTTAACTGTGTGCGTGTCGATCGGAATTCCAGAAAGGGGAACTTTGACTTCTGAATAATCGTTTTTCAGATCGCTATTACAGGTTTGCGCGCCCAGATTTACCCAGGGACAAATATAGGAATGGCCTAGAAACCCATCATGATATTTATTGACGTATCCGTGAATAATCGATTCTTCTATTTCGCCACCAAGTCTGCAGTTTGGCCCGGCAGTTGTCCCTGCTTTAATATTTGCCCGAAAAAGATGTGTCCCTTCGCCAATATAAGCAGGTCCCTCAATCCGGGTGAAGGCCTGAATTTTGGCATTTGCTTCGATAACAATCGGACCATTGCGAGTATCCAAAACAACAAATGGGTCGATCTCTGCCGACGAAGCCAGCCTCACCAAGTCCGGAGGTCCCACGATTGTTAGATTCTTCGCATTGCCGGTAGATTGTCCTGTTGTCTGATTCAAGGAAAAATCAGCGAGTAATTGACGACGATTCTGATTCACCAGATCCCAGGGATGTTGAAGCTCAACTCCTGCGGCATCAACAGCCCGACGCGTTGCTGCAATTTTTTGGATCGCGCAATCCCAGGCATCAGTCGTCAACAGGACGGACTCTTCAGGCTCCAAAAGTAAATACGCAACCGATTTCCCCATCATCCCAACGGTATCGGAAGACACTTCAGCAAGCTGCTGAATCTCATCGTTCGAGGCAAGCCAGCGCGCATTAATCAACAGGGTCGGAGCTTCGCTCAACCAAATGGCATCATTGATTCGCGCTTCAGAGAACTGCTCTGCATAGATCTCAGCCAGAGCAGGGCGAATTAAAACGCCCCACTCATCAATCGGAATGGACTTCAATAACCGTTCTCGAGAAGTGAATTGCCCGCACAACAATTCAAACACCGGCCTCATTAAAGAAATCGGTGCGAATTGCAGTGCAGAATGATCCTCGAATATCGCAAGCCGCATTACCTTGCACTTTCCTGTGCGAAATCAACAGAAACCCAATGATTTGATCAACTGACAGAGACAACAATCGTCCCATTCTGCTGAACTAATAGCACAAATAGGCATATGGGGAAAGTGCTTTTTTGACTCTCAAATGATTAAGCAACAGGGACTTCGCGAGACAAGATACATTGAATCAGAATTCGAATCAGAATTCTAAATTTCCCTATTATTTAATCGAGAGGTCACACAAGAACGGTCTAATTCACTCCCAGCTTCTCACGTGACTTTCCACCCACCTGATAAATCGCAGATTGGCAGCCAGACAGCTTGGAATAATGATCTGAGATTCCTAATACCGTTTCAGCAGCTCCCAGTAAGAGCACGCCGGAAGAATTCATTTGATCTCTCACGCGATCCAGAATGTTTCTCTTCAGGTCAGGCTCAAAATAGATCAAGACGTTCCTGCAAAATACGATGTCAAACATTCCTAAATGCTTGAAATCTTCAAGAAGATTCAAATGTTTCCACTGAATGCTCACTCCTTTATCTTCTTTTATCTTCCAGCCTTGCTCATTTTGATCAAAATATTTCATCAAAAGCTGAACTGGTAAACCACGCTGCACTTCAAACTGAGAATAAACTCCTTCTTCAGCCCGTTTCAATGCTTTTGTGCATAAGTCTGTTGCCGTGATTTGGATATTCCAGTTAGCCAGCTCCGGAAAATGTTCCCTTAAGACCATGATGATACTGTAGGGTTCCTGTCCATTGGAGCAAGCAGAGCACCAGATTCTTAATTTCTGAGTCATTTTTCGCTCGGCAATGATATCAGGTAAGATCGATGCTTTGAGTTCGTCAAAAGGACGCCTGTCACGGAAAAAGGATGACTCATTTGTTGTCATCGCTTCCATGACTTCCTGTTCCAGACTTCGATCCAAACGGGACCTTAAACTCAATGCGAGATCCTCAATCCCATTCATACCATGAGCTTGAGCAATCGGAATTAGACGGGCTTCCAGCAAATACTCTTTATTCTCGCCGAGAGAAAGTCCTGTCGTATCTAATAAAAATTTTGTAATATAATTATAATCTTCTGGAGACACGAGATCACCACTTTCTGTTAAGAACAAAGCCGGACTAATTCAGGAGCAATATTCCTGAGAGGTAAAACCTGATTGGCTATACCTGCATTGACAATCGCAACAGGCATTCCCCAGACAACACTGCTCTGTTCATCCTGTGCTATTATGTAACCTTTACGTTCGCTAATCGATTGCGCTCCTTCAATACCGTCATCTCCCATTCCTGTCAGCATGACTGCCAAAACAGAACTTCCATACCACTGTGCTGCGGAAGCATACAATGGATTAACAGAAGGACGGCAAAAATGTTCTGGATCAGCTTGATTCAAACGAATCACCATTCGATCATTCTGCTTATCAATCACCATGTGATAATCACCTGGGGCGACGTAGATATGACCTCTTTCAATCAGCGCACCATCAACGGCTTCCGCTGTCGGACGCTTTGTTTCCCGTTCAATATGCTCAGCCAGCGACTTCGTAAACACAGGCGGCATATGCTGTGCAATTAAAATTGGTATTGTAAAATTCTCTGGTATTGCCGATAGCATCGTTTTTAACGCATTGGGACCACCTGTGCTGGAACCAACCACCAAGATCATTGGTGTTTTAGCAGGACGGATCGGCGTATTTGTTCGAAGGGTTGTTTGACTTGATTGAGTCGTTTTACCGACTCCCGCCAATGCCTTGATTAATGGAATCAGATCTTGGGCAACTTGTGCAATCGCCTCTGCTGCAGTTTTTGCGACAGGCTTTGGAATACAACCTGCTGCTCCAAGGTCAAGGGCCTGCAACGTGACTTCAGCTCCGGCACGCGTCAGGGCACTGGCCATGATAACCGGAATATCAGGATAATCCTGTTTAAGCTGCTTGAGGCAAGTGATCCCATCCATGACAGGCATTTCCACATCAAGAACGATCACGTCAGCCTGATTTTTTGTAAGCCAGGTGAGTGCCGTCTGACCATGCATTGCAGACCCGACCACTTCAACATCGGAATCCATATTGATGGCTTGTGTCATTAATCCCCGTATCACAGCTGAGTCATCGACCAAAAGAACTTTGATGATCGACTGGCTCACAAAACACCTGTTTCTTCGAGTTTGTCACGAACAATGTCTTCTGTAAACGGTTTCATAATATACTCATTCGCACCTGCCTGCATGGCCTGCACGATTTGAGGCATATCATTTTCCGTTGTACACATCACAACAATCGGTTGCTTTTCCCGATCATCGGCTCGCAATGCAGTTAAGAATTGCATGCCATCCATGATCGGCATATTCCAGTCCAGCAAAACAGCATCCAATTCAGGATTCGCTCTGGCAACTTCCAGAGCCTGTTTGCCATCTTCTGCTTCCAAGACCTCAAGCCCAAGGGTCCCCATCATACGGCGGCCCACAAGTCGAACTGCCCTGGAATCGTCTACAAGTAATATCGTTTTCATTTTCACCGGTCTCCCAGTATGTAAAATTATCTCGTTGTAAACAGCCGGTAATTCAAGAATTGGATGTAGAGTCTACAAGTCAATTCACTGCCTCACCGGTTGATCTTTTCGCTACTCTCAGAAGTCTAGGACACGATTAAGAAGGAGAGCCGATCAAACTGCAAAATCCTTCAATTTTGGCTATATTGAGCCTTATCCCTCAATGCCCCCGACTTCCTGACGTAAAAAAACCGTCAGGTTAAACCATGTACAGAGACATCTGCTTATCCTGACGGGAATTTTATACTTCACCATTGAGCGACATGCTAAATGGGTCTCAAATGACTACATAGCTCGCATACGTTGCAGGAATGAAGTAGCGGCTTCGTCTAACTTCACAGATTCCTCTGTCAGACCTTTCGCTGCTGCCAGCATGTCGCCTGATGCTGTACCACTGTCGCTCGCAGCCTGGGAAACACCCGAGATATTATTCGTAACTTCGGCTGTACCACGAGCAGCTTCGGCAACGTTGCGTGAGATCTCATTCGTTGCCGCCGTCTGTTCTTCAACAGCACTGGCAATTGTAGTTGAGATTTCGTTGATCTTGCGAATGCTCTCGCCAATCGATCCAATGGCAGTCACGGCAATCCCCGTTGATCCCTGAATCGCATTGATCTTTTCGCTGATCTCTTCTGTCGCTCGAGCAGTCTGGCGAGCCAGCTCTTTGACTTCGTTCGCAACAACAGCAAACCCTTTTCCGGCTTCGCCGGCACGAGCAGCTTCGATTGTTGCATTCAAGGCCAACAAGTTGGTCTGCTGAGCAATGGAAGTAATCACTTTGACGACCTGACCAATTTCGGTACTCGCAATACCAAGTTCTTTGATTGTCGCGTTCGTGCTGTCAGCTTCATTCACAGCCTGAGATGTCATATGTGACTGGTCCTGTACATGTCGAGCGATTTCGCTGATCGATGCACTTAATTCTTCTGCAGCGGAAGAAACGGTTTCAACATTACGTGTTGCTTCTTCACTGGCCGCCGCGACCACCTGAGATTGACGGGCTGTATTATCAGCCATATCAGACAGGCTTTTGGAACTGGCCTGCATTTCCGTGGCAGAGGATGTGACCACACTTACAATACCCTGAATTTCACTTTCAAAATCGTTTGCCAATGCCACCTGACCTGTGACCACAGACCAGGAAACCATAGGCCCGATATATTGCTTGTCTTTATCGTAGATTGCAGTCGCCAGCAGGTCCAGAGTTTCATCTCCCACCTTGATCTTGGCACGATGAGGCAGATTCGATGGATCTGATAACAGACGTCTTTGCATTTCCGGATTTTTATGGAAGATGTCAATGCTCTGTCCCATCAACTGATCGACGGGCTTCGGCAGCAAATGTTCGAGTTCTTTCAATTGCTTGTACGAAGCGGGGTTCATATAAACAATATCGAAATCGGTATTCGCCAGCAAGACATTGATGGGAATGGTATCCATCATGTTCTGAACCCGAACCATATCATCCTCAGCTAATTTCTTAGAGGTGATATCAGACGCATATTTGACAACTTTAAATAGGTTGCCGGCTTGATTCTTGATCGGATTATAAGAGGCAGAAATCCAAACCTCTTTTCCACCTTTACCGATACGTTTATATTCGGTAACTTGATTTTGGCCTGCATTCAGGCTTTCCCAGAACTGCCGATACTCAGTGCTGACTTTATAATCTTGTTCAACAAACAGACTGTGGTGCTTGCCTTGGATTTCATCCAGCGAGTAACCCAATGTGCTACAGAAATTATGATTCGCCGTAATAATCGTTCCATCCATGTCGAACTCAATCACAGCTTGCGCTTCACCTATCGCACTGAGCTGTCCGGAATAATCACAATTCTCTTCTTCCAATTTTGCCTTTTCAGTGACTTCTTCCCAATTCAATACGATCCCTACCGGGGAACCATCGGCAGATCTGGCAGAGTTCAAGCGAATTTCAATAATCCGATCGCCCAGAGGAGCAGTGATCGTTTTTTCTGCATTCAGATTTTTTAACGCAGACTGTAATTCAGGGATTTTCTGAAATACTTGATTGATCTGACCGCCAACAAGCTGCTTGGCACCAATTCCTAATTCTCCGCTAAGCTGCTCAATTAACTCCTGTCCCTTGCGGTTCAGATAGGTAACCGTTCCTTCTGTATCCAAAAACAGAGTTGCCTGAGGACTGTATTCCACAATCCCATAAAATTGATCGAGATTCTGCGACTGTTCAGTAGCCGCGCTCTGTCCCGTATTCTGTACTGAATCAATCGACATATCACTATTCTCCTTGGGATTATTGACCTGTTCTTCAGATCTTAAGGGTAGTTCGGTTAGGGGGTTATTTTCTTCCTCTGATAAATACTGAATATCCTGTCCGGACTCCGCATTTTCAAAGTTGGCTCCTTGTGCGCCTGATACAGTTGTCGCTTGAAGCTGTTTTACGCGACGAGAGTCATTGGCACCTTCAATCATTGTTGTCGCTACTGCTTCGAGTGCCTGACGCCAGGTCTCTTCCAGTTCTTCATTCCATGCTTCTCCGGCATACTCGCCCAACACGCTTAACAGTGTATTGGCCACGGGGGGATAATCTTCTTCCTGAATCCCCATTTCTCCATGCTGCCCCCCCAGTTGATGTAACACTTTGGTCAGAGCAGGTGGGTTCTCGAGCGATTTCAACACGAGCACGAGAGCCTGAATTAACTTACCACGTTGTTCTGAAAAATCAGTGTGGGTGAAGTAGCGCAGTAAGTCTGGATAATCTTCAAATAGCTTTTCATAAAAACGTTCTGCCAACTGGTCAGCACGAGGCGCAACTAGTTCGAACGATTCCCGAAGTGCTGTAACATTTAAATCCACGAACATGACCCTCAATAATCAGTTGAACACCAGAAAATACTCAGTCAAAATTCAAAATCGTTCCAACATCGAGTATGACAAATAAGCCTTCATCTAATTGAAAAACACCAACCGTAACAGACCGCCAATGTGGATCTAAAGTTCTTGGAACGGGTTCCATTGATCGTCCTGAAACATTGATCACATCCCCCACTTCATCGACCAGCAGGCTGAATGACTCTTCCCCCATACGGGTCACGACATTCATCGATTTTCCATTTTCCAGATCAGGCAGACCAAGGCGTTTCCTCAGACTGACCGCAGTCACAATTTGCCCTCGAAGATTTAGAAGCCCTGTAATTTCAGCACGCGCCAGAGGCGTGGGTGATATTACTTGTTCTGAGAGCACTTCCTGGACCATATTGACCGGCATCCCAAGCAACTGGCCATCAACCCAAAACGATACATATTGGCTTGTGTAATCTAATTGTGACTCCATACCACTACTAGAATCAGTCATCGATGCGCTCATACATTAACTCCTGCATTATGTTTCATTCTGGCAAAACACCCATCCAGACAAGTAATGAGTTCATGAGAATTGAATTTCACAAGGAATTCATCAAATCCAACTTCATTTGCTCTTGATTGGTCAGTGGGGCTATTTGAAGACGTTAATGCGATGGTAAAAATATCCTTGGTAACTTCCTGCGATTTGAGCCATTCACAAAACTCAAAGCCACTCATCATGGGCAAATCAAGGTCGGTAATCACCGCATGAAACTTTGAGTCTCTCTCCAGAAGTTCAACTGCAGAAACACAGCTATCACAGGCAACTGCTGTAAACCCTTCGGTTTCCAATGCAGTGGCTACCAATTGGCGGAAGAACATCGAATCATCAACGACTAATACTCGCATTGATCTTTTATCTTCTACTTTTTCGAACCAGTTCGGCATCGAACGGGTAACGTAATACTGAGTATCGATTACATCGACTGCATTCTTACCAATGATGGCAGTCCCTAAGATCCCGGGTCGATCTGACTGCATACGAATCACGAGTTGCTCATCGATAATATCTTTAATCTCAGTGACCATGAGTCCCATGGATCGGCTGTTATCGGAAAAGACGATCACAGGCTGTGGATCCAGTGATTCGCCATTTCCATACCCGGCCCCTTCTACTGAAAGTAAAGGTAGCAGATTATCACGGTACTGGACTACTTTTCGTCCACCGTTAAGCTCGATACTTTCCTGTGGAAATTCTTCTAATCGGGCAACGAGAGACAAGGGGACAGCCATGACCACACCTTCGCCGACACCAAAGAGCAGCATGCTGATGGTATCGCTGCTCGGACCTGTAACAGCCTCTTCCGCCATTGCTTGAGTATGAGGTGAATTACCACATTTATTAAAGATCCCACCGACATCCAGAATCATAACGACGCTGCCATCTCCCAAAATTGTTGTCCCTTGATAAAGCCCAATATTTTTCAAAAGGCGTCCTACCGGTTTGACCACAATCTCTTCGGTGTCGAAAATTCTCGATACAATCAATCCAAATTGATCTTCACCCACCTGAACTACGACAATATTAGTATCATGCACGTCATCATCTGCCAGGGGCTTCTCTTCGAGTTCAAGCACTTCGTTCAAATGCACCAATGGCAGTAATCGATCGCGTAATCGGAATACTTCCTTATTATGTATGGTTTCGATTTTCTTTCGATCTTCGGTAGTCAACCGAACTAATTCCACGACTCCCAACTGAGGTATCGCGAATGGTTGTGCACCACTCTCCAGCACCAGGGCCGACACAATAGCCAAAGTCAAAGGAATTTTGATTCGTACCATTGTCCCTTTCCCAACTTTGGAAGAGAGATCAACGGTACCACCAATTTTTTCAATCTGAGTTCGAACAACGTCCATCCCGACACCACGCCCGGAAATCGAACTCACTGTTTCAGCTGTCGAAAAACCAGCTTGAAATATCATCGAAAATATATGACTGTCTGTCACATTAGCAGCATCGGATTCTTTAATCAGACCCTGCGCTATTGCTTTTTTCAGAACTCTGTCGCGGCCGATTCCTGCCCCATCATCCTGAATTTCAATAATGACATGCCCACCTTCGTGGTAAGCATTTAAATGAATCGTTCCCGATTCCGATTTCCCTGCCGCCTTGCGTACTTCAGGTAATTCAATTCCATGATCGGCCGAGTTCCTGACCATGTGTGTCAGGGGGTCTTTAATGGCATCCAGCACAGTCCGGTCCAGTTCGGTTTCTGCGCCCGTCATGACTAATTCGATATGTTTCGTTGTAACCTGAGATAAATCGCGAACCAATCGGGGTAACTTGTTCCATGCATTCCCTATCGGCTGCATACGAGTTTTCATGACCCCTTCCTGTAAATCGGTGGTCACGCGATTTAAGTGTGCAATCGGGGCTGCATACTTCGATTCTTCATCACCGCGCGCTAACTGCAATAACTGGTTTCGCGTTAAGACGAGTTCCCCAACCATATTCATTAAGCTGTCAACAACATGAACATTGACGCGAATCGACAAGTCGGCCACGCTGACTTTGGTAGATTTCGAGGCAGGTTCTTCTTCTGGCGCAACCGCTGATGCAGTAAGTCCGGTTTCCGAACTGGGAACAACAGGTTCAGCCGCTTTTTCTGCGAGTGGTTGAACTTCTTCCCCGCTAGCTTCGGGCTGCTGATCAGTTGCAGCAACCTCGACAGGGTTTTGTTCAACAGGGTTTTCTGGTGGTGCTGCCGCCGCCGGCGCTTCCGCGGCTGCTTTTGTGGCATATTCCGCCAACTCATCTAACATGAGAGTTAACGAGGAATGATCCGTCTTAGGCTCCTCGCCCGTCGCTTCCAACCCTTGGAGCAGGTCCTTAATCTGGTCGATCGCTTCCAGAACTAATGATATCGCTCCTGGGGAAACATCCAAAATGCCCTCTCGCATTTTACCCAGTACATTCTCAGCAGAATGAGCAACAGCCCCCAAATTCGTAAGCCCAAGAAATCCGCAAGTCCCTTTGATGGTATGGATGGTGCGAAAAATACTGGCAATCAGCTCAGCATTCTTGGGATCTTTCTCAAGCTCAACAATTTCTGAGTCTAGCTGGCCTAGATTCTCCCAGCTTTCTGCCAAAAACTCCTGCAGAATGTCGTCCATTAAGCCCGTCCTGGTGATAAGGGAACGAAAAAAGAAATTTCAAAGACTTTTGAAGGGATTTAAGTCACTTATCAGCAAGATCTAATCAACAAGATTCCATTCATAATCTGTCAATACATTCCCCCTAATTGGAAGCATTCTCCCCAGAATCACTATCGTCATTTCTGGTTAATTCCCTTGAGGGTCTGTTACCCAGAGTCCTCTCAGGGAGGGGAATCCTTTCCTTTTTCTCCTAAAACAAAACAAACGAACACACCCCCTGCAGTTAAAACAACACGTTTAGGCACTTAGGGGCGCCACATACATTCCCCTGCACGATTTTATTAAGAATATTCAATTACGAAGAAGTGAAAGTGGAACTCTGCATTCGGTTGTGTGGTTGCCCGTCGCCTATTACAATCCAACCCGATTCAAAATCAGCTGGCATCCGCAACTAAATCGATAAGGAAGCGTTTTCCTTCGCGGCTGCCTTCAACAACATAGATATAAATTTTTTTCGAGTAAGGAGTTAGTCCTGTGGCTGCTGTTAAGGTTGGTATTAATGGTTTCGGACGTATTGGCCGTATTACATTCAGAGCACTTGCTGCTCGACCAGAGGAATTCGAAGTCGTTGCCATCAACGATTTGGGAGATCCCAAAAAACTGGCGTTACTCTTAAAATATGATAGTGTTCAAGGACGCTTTCCCGGGACCGTCGAAGTCGATGGCAACACGCTGATTGTGAACGGCAAGAAAGTTCAAGTCTGTGCAGAGCGTGACCCCCGCGAACTTCCCTGGAAAGAGCTGGGAGTCGAAGTTGCTCTTGAGTCCACGGGTTTCTTCACAAACCGAGAAGCAGACGGCAAGCCAGGATATGACAGCCACCTGACAGCTGGAGCACGCAAAGTCGTGATTTCAGCGCCTGCGAAAGATGCGCCTGATATGACAGTCGTATTCGGTGTGAATGACGACCAGCTAACCGCCGAGCACAAATGTGTTTCTAACGCAAGCTGCACGACAAACTGCCTGGCTCCAATGGCCAAAGTCATTCATGAGAACTTTGGAATCGAGCACGGACTCATGACGACAGTTCATGCTTACACGAACGACCAAAGGGTCTCTGATCAACTCCACGCTGACCCACTGCGAGCACGCGCTGCCGCAATCAATATCATTCCAACAACGACAGGTGCTGCAAAAGCGGTTGGCCTTGTCCTGCCAGAATTGAATGGGAAGCTGACTGGACTAAGCCTTCGCGTTCCAGTTCCCGTTGGTAGTATCACAGACCTCGTTGTGACCTTAAGCAAAGATGTTACTGCCGAGGAAGTTAATGCAGCTATGAAAGCTGCTGCTGACGGCCCACTTAAAGGAATTCTTGAGTACAACACAGACCCCATCGTCTCAAGTGATATTATTGGTAATCCGCACAGCTCTATCTTCGATGCGACTTGGACCACAGTAATTGGTGGAAATATGCTCAAAGTATTGAGCTGGTATGATAATGAGTATGGTTATTCAAATCGTACAGCTGACATGATCGCTCGTTTAGCGCAACTATAGTAATACAATGGCTTTCAGTTTCTTTAGCCATGATCCGGAATTAAAAATCCAGCCGAGATGGAAAGCATCTCGGCTGTTTTTCCATCACGACAACCACTAACCATAAGAACACATGTCATAACTTTCGACTAGACGTTGCTTAACAAGATCGTCAAAATGTCCCGCTTCTCATGTGACGTATCTCCTGCATATAATAAGTAACCAACCTATCAAAGATTCAAAGAAATAATTTTTGCCTTTGATTTGGATATGATACCTTAAAATCAATGATCAATTCTAAATTGAAAAACATATTAAAATCTCAGTTACCAGTAATTGCCCCGTCGATGCTAAAGTGTGACTTTGGTAATCTTCACAGGGAAGTTGAGCTATTGGAAACGGCCGAAGCTTCGGTTCTCCATTGGGACGTCATGGATGGGCACTTTGTCCCGAATCTTTCCTATGGCGCCTTGTTAATTGAACGCATCAGACCGCTGACTCAGATGTTTTTTGATGCCCATTTGATGATCAGCAACCCGGAAAAATATATCGACGACTATATCAAGGCCGGCTGCGATTCGATTACGATTCATATCGAAGCCGTTCCCAACCCACAAGATTTATTGAAACATCTCAAACAATCTGGTGTATTGCCTGGCCTGGCCATCAGCCCTAAGACTCCTGTAGAACAGATTGAACCTTTTCTCGAATTATGTGGCTTAGTTCTCGTGATGAGTGTCGAACCTGGATTTGGAGGCCAGTCTTTTATTAAATCGAGTGTACAAAGAATCAAACAAATCAAAACGATGATCTCCGATGATACCATTCTTTCTGTTGATGGAGGAATTGGCATGGAGACGATTGCTGAAACGGCCCATGCTGGCGCGAACTATTTTGTCGTGGGAAGCGCACTATTCAGTCAGTCCGATTATTCTATTGCTGTACGCGAACTGGTCCAAAAAGCCAGGAGCGACACAGCTTCCTTCACTTAAAGAGACTTGAAACAATGCCAACTGTGGTACTTATCCGTCCTGGTTGTACAGACTTTGATAAAGACGAGCGAATTCAAGGAACTTTGGACCTCCCGCTAAATTCTGAAGGGGAGGAACAAGTTAAAAACCTTGTTGCAAAGATTGAAAATTCGGGGATTGAAACAATCATTACATCCTCTTCCGAACCCGCGCTCTCAACAGCCGAACAATTGGGAGAGAATCTCGGCATCCCTGTCAAAGAAAAAGAAGGCTTAAAAAATCTGAACCAAGGGCTTTGGCAAGGACTGGAGTTTGAGGAAGTTCGTCGTAAATACCCGAAACTGCTCAAACAGTGGACTGAATCACCAGAGACCGTTTGCCCGCCCGAAGGGGAATTAGCTTCGGAAGCAGTTAAGCGGGTTAAAAAAACACTCCAAAAGTATTTGAAAAAGAAACAAAGTTTTGCGATTGTGGCTTCTGAACCTTTGGCGACCATCATTTCCAGTATTTTACGAAATGATCAAACTGAAAAAATCTCTTTTGAGCCCAATGGTCGATTTTGTCATAATGAAATGTTTGAAATTCTTGAGTCACCTCCCAAAAAAAGTGATTCAAAGCAGGTAAATCCTGACGATCATTCTGAAAAGAAGGGTTCTCAACAGGACCAAGAATGCAATGGCGAAAAGTTGCGGTTTGAGGAGGCCAAGTGAAATGAGTTCTGCTCCCAAGTCTAATGTCGATTCATGGTTAAGTCATTCTTCCCGCCCAAAGCGAGGCGTTCCAGAAGGGTTATGGTTGCGTTGTAACGAGTGCAATGCAACGGTATTCAGAAAGCAGGTTGAACAAGGGCTCGGGCTTTGCCCCGAATGCGAGCACCATTTTTACATCTCAGCTCATACCCGCATTCAACAGCTACTTGACCCAGATAGTTTTGAAGAATGGTTTCCCGATTTAACTGCAGGTGACCCCCTGGAATTTGCAGACAAGAACAAAACTTACAAAGATCGTCTCGTACTTGAACAAAAGAAAACAGGAATGAAAGATGCCTGTATTGTCGGCCGAGGCTACATGCGTGGTCGGCCTCTGGTCATTGGGATCACTGACTCTTCATTCATTATGGGTAGTATGGGGTCCGTCGTCGGAGAAAAATTGACGCGGGCGATCGAACAGGCTACCGAGCTGAAACTCCCCTTGATTATTATCAGTGGTTCTGGAGGGGGGGCACGAATGCATGAAGGGATTTTCTCCTTGATGCAAATGGGTAAAGTCTCTGCAGCACTGGGACGCTACCACGAAAAAGGGGGATTATTCATCTCTGTACTGACAAATCCAACCATGGGAGGCGTTGCCGCCAGTTTTGCCTCATTAGGCGATATCGTGATCGCTGAGCCTAAAGCGCTGGTAGGATTCGCAGGCCCTCGCGTTGTCCAGGCCACTGTAAAAATGACGCTGCCTGAGGACTTTCAAACCAGCGAATTTCTCCTTGAGCATGGTTTTGTTGATCGAATTATCGCCAGACCCAAACTTCGATCTGAATTAGCACGCCTGATTGATTATTGCGTGTAATTCTAAATAAAAGCTTACGTAATTTTGAACGAATGCGCTAGGCCACACCACCGGTGGTGTGAAACTTCACCTTCAGAATCTGGTTTTTAGACTGTGTCCAGTTTTACTGTAGCGTCTCCAAAACCATTTGGACAGAGTATATTAGATTGAGACACGCTATGGTAAAATGTGATGCGCTCGAGTAGCACCACTTTACGTATCGCCATCAAGACATTTATACTATCTGTGTTGGGCTCGTTACTTTTCTTCTGAGATTGGAGTTCGGACTTGCCCTGAATTCACTCTTTGCTTTCTGGTGGATGCATGAACTTTCTAAAACGTTTCTTCTCAAAAGATTCCCGCGCACCTCGCGTAAACATCAAACAACGCTTCGAACTGATTGGGCGCGTCGGGCAGGGTAGTATGTCCAAGGTCTGGCGTGCAAAAGACTTCAATTCCGGAAAGCTTGTGGCCCTCAAAGTATTACATAAAGAAAAAACATTAGAACTCGAATCGCGATTCACTGGACTCAATAAGCCCAAAGAAGGAGAAATCGCAGTTCAATTTAACCATCCCCATATTGTCAAAACTTTTGAGCATGGCCTCACAACTGAAAATGAACAATTTTTGGTTATGGAATTCATTGAAGGCTACAGCCTCAGCTTTCTGGTGGAGGCACAAAATGAGGACATGCGAGCCAATTGCCTCAAATATATCATTCAGTTGGGAGAAGCAATTCAATACTTCCACCAGGAAAATTGGATTCACCGTGATATTTGCCCCCGAAATATCATGGTCAGTAATGAGCATCAGTTGAAGTTGATTGATTTTGGTTTGGTCGTTCCGAATTCAGCCCCATTTCTACAACCCGGAAATCGTACGGGAACTGCCGCCTACATGGCACCGGAACTTATTAAACGACAAAAGACCAGCCAGAAAATCGATATTTTCTCATATGCTGTTACTTGTTACGAAATGTTCACAAAAAGATTACCCTGGAAAGCGGCTGAAACTCTGGACGCCGTCTTACAACATATCAACACCCCGCCTGAAAAAATCCAAAACCTGCTACCGGAGCTTGATCCCCAAATAGCAGAAACGATCATGAAAGGTCTGGAACTATATCCTCAGGATCGCTGGCAAACGATGGATGAGATGCTGGAACCTCTCAAAGAAGCCTATCGAATCAATCAGCAACGTACAAAAGCAAAACCCGAACGCGGCGTTACCCCTTCAACTCAACCGCGTAAATCCCCCTCCCATTCAGCTTCCAAATCGAGCAAAAAAAAAACACCTGCAGACAAAACGGCTTCCCGCGCAAAGCGATCGCGTGATTCCAATAAACCAATCAAAGCTCCTGATTCTGTTAAGCGAAAACAGGAGCAGTCATCTCCGGGGGAAGAACCGCCCACATGCCCCCCTCCCGAAGAAAAACAATCTCAGGATGCTGCCTTAAAAACAGACAAGCCTTCAATGAAAAAATCCTCATCAAAGCACAATCGAAAGAATCCTGATGAGAGTGCCTGAATCAGCTCATCTGCGGTCCATAATCGCACGATGATATAAAATACATCTATGCTTCACATTCCGATAATCGATCAAGTTCATGTCTCTTTCTCCCAGCCCGAATCAAGCTCATCATTTATCATCGCTCAATCCTGCGCAGCGTGAAGCAGCCGCAACTCTGTCTGGACCACTTCTTGTTTTAGCAGGAGCGGGTACCGGAAAAACAAGAGTGATTACATATCGCATGGTAGAACTCATTCGAAGTGGGGTTGCGCCAAATAAAATTCTCTCTGTCACATTCACGAACAAAGCAGCGCGCGAGATGCAGGAGCGGATGGCATCTCTATTGGGTAAAAAACTTCCTGCAAAACCATTTATCTCTACATTTCATTCCCTCTGTGTACGTATTCTCAGAGAGGAAATCAGCCTGTTGGGTTATCCTAAGAAATTTGTCATTTATGATCGGGGAGATCAGGAATCAGCGGCTCGTTCAGCACTACGTGATATTCGTGTGACTGATAAAAACCTGCGTCCTGGAGATTTGTTGAATCGTATCAGTAGCTGGAAAACGGCGCATATTTCGCCCGAACAAGCCACGAATTACACCGAGAACGATTTTGATTTTCTCGCTGCGATGGCTTATCGAAAATACCAGACCAAATTGCGTTCCAGCGGTGCAGTGGACTTTGATGATTTACTGATGTTGACTAACGAGCTTTTTGAAAAGTTCCCCGAGGTCCTGGAACGCACCCAAAGCAAATTTGAGTACGTTCAGATTGACGAGTATCAGGACACGAATCTCTCGCAATTCAGTCTGGTTCGTGCACTTGTAAAACCTCACCAGAACCTTTGCGTTGTCGGTGATGATGATCAGTCGATTTACGGGTGGCGTGGAGCAGAGGTGCGGCACATTCTCGGTTTTCAGCAACAGTTTCCTGGTGCAAAAGTCGTTCGACTGGAGAACAATTACCGTTGCACAGATAAAATCATTGAGCTGGCCAATCGCCTGGTGGCGCACAATCGCGATCGGCATAAAAAACAACTGATCGCACACAAGAAGCAGGGACCACCTGTGCGTTTCCTGGAACTGGAAGACGAACTCGCTGAAGCAGAAAAAATCGTGGGGGAAATACGATATCTGCACGAAGCGCAAGAGGTCCCCTTACGCGAGTTTGCCATTCTCTTTCGCACGAACGAACAACCCAGAGTCTTTGAAACAGAATTACGTCGGACCAATGTGCGTTATCAACTTATTGGCAGTCAATCATTTTTTGACCGTCGTGAGATTCGCGATTTACTGGCCTACCTCAAAACACTGGCATATCCCCATGACGAACTTTCCATGTTGCGGATCATTAACACACCTACCCGCGGAATTGGAAACAGTACTGTCGAAAAACTGGTGAATCAGTCAGTGAAAGCTGGACATCAATTCTGGGATACGGTTGCCTCTGCACAAGGTACGAAAGATTTGAGCGCACGCGCCAGCACTGCATTAAACGGATTTCACGATCTGCTGAAACGATATCGTTCTCGCATTGAACAATCCCCGCGAGAACTCTCTTTAATTATGCAGGACTTGATTAAAGAGATCGATTATGAATCGGAAATCAAGAAACAATACAAAACATCAGAACAACAACTATCCCGAATGGTTGTTCTGGAACAATTCATTGAATCAATCAAAGAATACTGCCAGCGTTCCAACGATCCGACACCTACAGGTTTTCTGGAAGAGACTGCTTTGGGTGACCGGGACGATTTGAACGAAAAAGAAGATCAATTAGCGCAAGATGCCGTCAAACTAATGACCCTGCATAGTGCCAAAGGGCTGGAGTTTCCGCGTGTTTACTTAGTCGGTATGGAAGAAGGTCTCTTGCCTCATAAACGTTCGGTAGAGGGAACCGATTCAGAAATTGCCGAAGAAAGACGCGTTGCTTATGTCGGCATTACGAGAGCAATGGATTACTTGACATTAAGCCGTGCCGCCACCCGAACAAAATGGGGAAAAAAACAGCCTACGCTTCCTTCCCGGTTCCTGTTTGAAATGCGAAATACTGACGAGGAGTGACCGTCCAGCGTTCTCCTACTAATCATTACTCTCCTCACCTGCACGCTTACATTTCATGAGTTGCTGATTATAGTACCCAATCGTCTCCTTGCGGTTCAGCATGCCAAGCAGGATTCCAGGATCATCCTCATCCACAACGGGCAGCGACTCTACATTGATCGAAGTAAAACTTTGCATGACGGTATTCAAATCGTCATTCGGACTGATTTTCACGAAATCGGATTGCATAATATCTCGCGCAACAGCCAGTTTCCAGATTGCCTCATCATACAGATAAGCGCGCACATCATCCTCAGAAAAAATGCCGACAATTCTTCCAGCATCGTCCACCACGGGAAAATAATGTTGTTGGGTTCCCGCCAGAGAGTGCACGATTTCATCCAATGATTTTGATTCAGGGATCAGTTGAATCTTCCTCTCTGGATCGAATACGTCTGAAACATGACTCCCCTCGAGAACGTCAATCAGAAAGTCTCCACGATGTGCAGGCGACAGCAGCCGGCTGGGGTACTGTTTCTGATAGAGGTGAACTTTCTGGCAAAGTACAAAACAGAGTGTTGAGGACAGCATCGTGGGCAAGAGTAAAGAATAATTCCCCGTAAGTTCAGAAACCATGATGATCGTCGAGATCGGCGCGTGGGCTGCGCCTGCAAAAAAACCAGCCATGCCAACCAATCCAAATGCTTCTGGTTGCGTAACAAGCTCAGGCCAAAGTCGCTGTAAAAAGAGTCCGGTAGCCGCCCCGACACACCCCCCAATGACCATGGAAGGGCCAAAGACTCCTCCAGAGCCTCCGGAACCTATCGTGAGTGAGGTCGTAAAGATTTTTACGAACGCGATTGTGAGTAACAGCGGAATTCCCAAATCGGCCGATGAAGTCAAAGCATCTTGCAGAAAACCATAACCTGTTGATAAGACAGATAAGGCACGCAGATCTTTTGCAAAAAGAAAGTATACCCCAATTCCCACAACACCCGTAAAAAAGGCCCCGATTGCTGGCCTGAAGATTGGCTTAATCGGCAGCTTTTTAAAGAAATGATTCGTGCCATAAAATGTCTTTACATAAAACATGGCAGACAAGCTCAGGATAATCGACAAAATCGTATAAGGAATTAACTCCAAATGCGAGTCGACAGTATGGTGCAATCCATCGCCAAACAATGGCATAAAACGTAGCTCTGCTGGCAGAGAAAGGCAATAGATCGAATAAGCGACAATCGAAGACATCGCAGCAGGTACAATTACATCAGACTCGAAGTCGGCATTGCTATAAAGAATCTCTGCTGCAAATAAAGCCCCCGCAAGCGGCGCACGAAAGATCGCGCCAATCCCTGCGCCTACACCTGCAGCAAGCATGATTCTTCGATCGCGTGCAGAAAGTTTTAACGCAGTCGCGACCCAGGAACCAAAACCGGCTCCAATTTGGGCAATCGGGCCTTCACGTCCCGCCGAACCTCCCGTCCCCAGCGTCAGCGCAGAAGCAATCGTTTTGATGATAGGCACGATCGGGGGAATGATTCCCCGTTTGGTATGAAACGCATCAATGGCGGCATCGGTTCCGTGTCCTTCCGCTTCAGGAGCGAAAGTATAGACAAGAAAACCGGATCCCAGGCCCCCTAAAGTAATAACGACTAACATTAGCCAGGGTGAAAAATCTGATTTGTCCTCTTTTGACTTATAGATGGAATGCTCTCCCACGGTCTGTGGATGATCAAAACCAGCAATGGAAACGACGGAATTATGTTCGACAAACTGAGTCAACACATCGAAAACAATGGCTCCCAATCCGGCGACGATCCCGATCAAGACAGAAAGAACGAACCATTTACCACTAGTTTTCAGATCGAAGGAGACCAGAAACTCACCAAACTTTTTGAGATAAACCATTTTAAACTGTTACAATCTGGACGGTGGTTAGAAAATCAACTGTTCGTCTGAAACCCTCTCATGGGGCTCCTTTCAGGACAACAGTGAGATCAAGTGTCATCGTTTCTTTATCATGTAGACACTTATAAATTCCGGTTTGAAGGCTTGGATCCAATACCGAGGTTTGTCATACTTTACTGGGTTTTAGCGGATTTGTATCTTCTGTTCGATGTTTTTGTTTGAGTCAGCGTGGAAAATATTCAGTTTTATTTAGGTATCGAGACTTCAGGTCGCTCTGGATCAATCGCAATCCATAATTCGCAACAGCAAATTGCGCACACCAATTTGCAGCAGCAGGGAAGAAAACACGCACAAACACTAGTCGCGGAAGTAAAAAACCTGCTGGATCAACAGAAACTGACTCCCCATCAAATTACAGGCGTTGGGGTTGGCAGAGGTCCTGGTAGCTTCACGGGGTTGAGAATTGGCGCCACTTTTGCCAAAACATTCGGATATGTAACGGGTTGTCCTGTCTTAGGAATTGATACTTTTGAAGCAATTGCCCTCAATTGCCCCCCCGAAATCAGCGAAACCTATGTAATTTCCAATGCACAACGGGGAGACTTGTTTGTCGGCAAATATTCTAAAATTTCAGATGATGAGTGGCAAATTGCGTCTGAGATCCGCTTATGGGAAATCACGGAATTTTGCCGCTCCCTCAACCCCGGCGATGTAATTAACGGGCCAGGAATTGAGTTACTCGATACTCTCTCACTTTCGGAATACCAGATTCTCGCCCCGGAGTACCGCCTTCCGGATGCTGCAAATATCTCAGTAATTACAGCACGAATCCTGCAAAAAACACAACCAACAGATTACGCCTCACTCAGTGAAGTCTGGGATTTAACTCCTTTTTATCTGAGGAAAAGTTCAGCTGAAGAAAAATGGGACAGTTTACAACAGAAAAATACCGATTGATCAGCGAAAATTTCTGTCCGTAAGATTCAGCGGGGAACGAACATAAAGGGAATTCGTTCAGATATTTGGATTTCATTTTTTCTTGAAACAATTCCAAGAAGACACTCTCACCCTGAATCTGGCTTGGCTATAATGCAGCTCAAGGAATTGTTCGATTTTCAGACCCCTGAGTTAATGGACCACTACGACAAATTCGAAAGAGTCCCTGATATTCTTTGACGTTCGTCAGATTTTCACTTTTCCATTCTTCAGACTGGAGTTGAATTATGGCTCTTTATGAGATTGAAACAAACGCACACATTATGGTGGGTTGGGCAAATACTCAAGAGGAAGCGGAAAATGCTGCTCAGGAGAATTATCCTGAAGACGAGATCCTGCGGGTGACTCGTCGTCCTCGTGACATGTGGGTCATTTCAAAACGCCTCTTGGGCATTGAAGGGCATACAGAACCATGCGATATGGCGCGCGAATGCCTGTTCCGCGCTTCGGGCGACAAAGTCCATGCCATCAGACTGTATATGCGTGACACCGGATCCGACCTGCATGAGGCCCAACTGGCAATCGAAACGAATATGTCAGTTGGTTGGTAACTGATTTGAAACCAACGCGCCCAGCACTCCCATAGCAGAAACAGAATGACTTCAATCCGATGATCATACAAGGAACTCTTGTTAGTTCTTCAGGCACTTTAAACAGCCAGATTCGAGTCGACGGTGGTGAGATTGTCGAAGTGGGCCCCAACCTGGGTGAAGCAGACTTCTCCTTTTCAGATCATTGCCTGATCTTTGCCGGCATGGGTGATATTCATATTCACGCCCGTGATGATGTAGGAGAGTCTCAAACCTATAAAGAAGATTTTTGTACTGCTGGGGCAGCCGCGATGAATGGGGGAGTCGTGCATGTCGCCGACATGCCTAACAACCCCATTCCGCCAATTACAGATGAAAGCTACCATGAAAAAGCTCTGCATCTGAAAAAACGCAACCCTCCCATTCACTTTACCCTTTACGCGGGAATTGGCCCGGGAACGAAACCGCTTTCGTTTGCCGTCCCCTATAAAGCGTATATGGGGCCCAGCGTGGGAGATCTCTATTTCAAAACGCTTGAGCAACTTGATGAAACTCTCTCCCTCTATCGTGGCTGTGATGTGAGCTTTCACTGCGAGGATCCAGTTTTGCTTGAGCAGCATGCTGATGCAGCGACTCATGAAGAGAAAAGGCCGGCAGCATGTGAGATTTCAGCCACACGTTTTGCCCTGCTCATGATCGAAAAATATGACCTCAAAGGCAAGCTATGTCATTACTCAGTGGGCGAAGGACTACCACTGATTCGGGAGGCCAGGAGCCGTGGCTTGAATGTCACCTGCGAAGTAACGCCGCATCATTTGTACTTTGATCAGTCGGACCTGACTGATCAAAACCGTGGAATAATGCAGATGAATCCGCCTTTACGCACAGTCTCAGATCGTAAAGCCATGCTGGATGCACTGCGTGATGGCACTCTCGATTACCTTGCCACCGATCATGCGCCCCACACCCTGGAAGAAAACGAGCAGGGAATTTCCGGACAACCTCACCTGGATACTTATGGTGCTTTTGTCACCTGGCTGATTCTGGACCAGAAATTTACTCCAGAACAGGCAGCACGCTTTTGCTCTGAAAATCCGGGAAGCTTTGTAAACCCTTATATCTCACCAAAGAAGTTCGGCAAAATTGAACCCGGTTACACAGCCAGCCTGACGGTTCTCAATTTAAAACAGCCAGTCACGATCAAACGCGAAGACATGAAAACTAAATGCGGCTGGTCTCCCTTTGAAGAAATCACTTTTCCTGGTTCTGTCGAAGCGGTCTTCATTGAAGGCGAAAAAGTTCGCTGAGCTTCCAGGCTGCCCGAACGAAACGAGAGCGCGTCCCATTTAAGCTTAGCGTCACCCATCCTGCTATACTCGATTCGAATGGCCCTGGAGACGCGGCAATCAACTTGGAGACAGACTAAAGCAGCCTCTCTTTTCCTAAATGACTTTAAAACGTCACAATGAACTCACCCCAAGGGATTAATGCAAAAAGGGGCCGATCCACAGATCAGCCCCTTTAAAATGATTCTATTTGGAATCAGTTTTTCAACAGTGATAAAACCAGCTTAGTTACTACTGACACTTGCTTGGCGTTCACTTTGCTGCGTGGCACGTGCTGTCGCACTTCCAGGACGATTCATCAGCCAGAGCAGAGTCGGGCTGGCGATAAAGATCGAGCTATAAGTACCAACGATCACACCTAGAACCAGACAGTAAGCAAAACCATGAATTCCTTCACCACCAATAGCATAGAGGATCAGAACTACAATCAACGTCGTAATTGACGTCAGCAAGGTACGAGACAGCGTCTGGTTCAAACTCTCATTCACCATCACCTGGGTTAGAGCCGGGTTCTTACCTCGTACTTCTCGAATACGGTCAAAAACGACAATCGTATCATTCAATGAATAACCAACGATCGTCAGGAATGCAGCAATCATAGGCAGGTTGATTTTGAAGTCATTCAATCCTAACAGAAGTCCTAAAGAGCTATCGCTCATATAGGCTCCCAAAGCAACTAAGCCGAGTACCACGAGTACGTCATGAATTAACGCGGCAACAGCAGCCAGACCAAATGTAATTCTCTGGAACCGAAACCAGACATAAGCCACAATCGCAACCAGACTGATCAACATGGCCATCAACGCAGATTCCTGCATTTCACTGGCAACAGAACTGTCGAAGCTGTTCACTTCATCCAGAATGGCCGTAGTTGCCATTACTTCCTGCATTGTGGTTAATGCCGCTTTCAAATCATCAACGGGCAGATCTGGTCCGACTTGAGCGTTTATCTTCTTATATCGTTTCGCTTCATCAACCGCTGCATTTGCACTCTCAGCAGAAACACCCATCAACTGGAATTCAGGAACGCGCTCATACTTTGCAGAATCATCAGCATTCTTAATCGCTGCGATTGCTTCTTTCAGGTAGTTATCGACTGTGGATGCTTTCACTTCACCACTAAAACTCAACTCGACTTCTGCCCCAGCGGGACTATTTTCGCTTCCTTTGAGTTCCTTGATTTCACCAAAACCCATAGTCACTTTTCGCAACGTATGATCGGCATCACTAAAGGCTTCGTTTAACAATTTCCTGATATTATCTGTTGCTTTGGTTTCCTTCTCTTCTGCGCCGGCATCTGCACCGGCATCGGCATCATTCATTTTCGTACGCAGTCGGAAATAGCGTCCTTCCGACTTAGGGTCATTCGACAATTGCAATTGTTCAAGAGTCAAACTGTTGCCAAAGGAGCCTTGTAATAAACCCCGAACGTCGTCGATATCCTGTTTGTCTTCAAATTCGAATGTTACCATCGTTCCGCCGGTAAAATCGATATCGAGGTTCTCGACACCACGCGTGATCACAACTCCCATGCCGATCACAATCAGTGCGATTGAGAAAGCAGCAGCGATCATTTTCTTGCCGATGAAATCGATGCTGGTACTCCCAACAATACTCATCATTTTCAGATCACTGATCCAGCGTTTACGTTCGAAAACATCAAAAATGATACGACCGACATACAACGCGGTAAACATACTCATCACAATCCCGATGAACAATGTCACCGCGAATCCTCGAATCTGGTCAGTCCCGATAATATACAGCACAACTGCGACAATCAGCGTCGTCAGGTTTGCATCCACAATCGTGGTAAAAGCACGCGAGAAGCCATTATTAATCGCCATCCTCAAACTGGAGCCACGTGCTTTCTCTTCGCGAATTCGTTCGAAAATAAGGACGTTCGCATCGACGGCCATACCAATGGTTAACACCAAACCTGCCAAACCAGGCAGGGTAAATGTCGCATTAATAAATGACATGGTCCCCATGACCAGTAAGAGGTTCAGAGTCAAACAGATATTTGCGACCAGACCTGCAAAACGATAGTAGATCAGCATGAAGACAATGACGGCAAGTGCCGCAATCACGATCGCCTGCTTTCCTTTCTCCTGAACATCGCTCCCCAGGAGAGGACTGATTGAAAATTCTGAAACAGGGTCCGGTTTCAAAGGAACTTCTAACGCCCCTGCATTTAAAACATTTAACAGGTCAGAAATTTCTTTCTGGGTAAACCGCCCTGTAATTTGTCCTTCAGCACCAATGGTTGTAATTAAACGGGGCGCAGACTGAACTTTCCCATCTAATAACACAGCCAAATGACGATGAAACCCATCCTTGCTCGGACGATTTTTCGATGTTAACTGAGTAAAAAGATTACCACCACGGGCATTAAATGTGAAAGAGACTGCAGGAGAACCGTTCTGGTCAGTTGATTGTCGTGCACGAACAAGATATTTCCCTGTCACACGACGATCTTCATTTGGCTCAATGATCACCAGAACTTCTTCGCCGGGAGTACCATCTTTACGCGTGAAAGGCCGAACAACCATCTGGTCATCCTGGCTAAACGGTTCATCACCATTCACTTCGCGCCAACTGGCTATTACACGACCTTCGCCATCTCGAATGTCTTTACCAACATTCTCCCGGGCACGGGAAACAAGAGTGGCATGATCACGCTGATTTGCCACAATATCAAATTCCAGACTTCCCAGACGGGTAATGAGTGACTTGATCCGTTGCACATCATCACTGTCTGCGCCGGGAACAATCACCTCAATCCGGTTCTGTCCCACTTTCCGTACAGTCACTTCTTCTGTTCCGGAAGGATTGATACGGCGGCCAATGGCACCCACCATCTGATCCATCACTTCGTTGGATAGTTCTTTTTCGCTCCGGCCTTCGTCGACTTCAAACACCATATTTGACCCGCCTGCGAGGTCAATCCCGAGCCGAATCGCATTACGCCAGTCGTGCCCACTGGCAATCTGCCAGGCAAAGGGGGTCGAAGCAATGACGGCGGTGAATAATACCAGACCGATTTTCCGTGAATAATCCTTCATCTTAAGAGCACTCCCTATGATGGCTCCTAAAATGAAAGGTAAAACGAATACGGCAAATACAATGAGTAAGATAAACCACCCGGATACTTGCGATGTCGTGTTTTCAGTCACTTCTGCAGCAAACAAGGCTGCTGAGTGGAAATCAATCCCTGTCATTCAATTAGTCCCAAAACTATTCTGTTTGTATGGGCCGATTCGTTCGGCAATGAAGGTTTAAACTGACACCATTGTGTCAGATACTGATTATCTAAACGCTTAATTAGAAACTAGTTCGTAGTTTCTTTCATGTCTTCCTGATAGAGCCCCTGGATTGCACTGCGGCGAAATTTAGCCCGGGTATTCTCATCGATTTTCAATATTACTTCCTGCTCTTTTTCCGAGATGCTGGCAATCGTACCGATCATTCCACCGATTGTCACAACACGGTCATTTTTCTTCAGTTCGCCGAGAGCCTTCTCACGTCGGGCCCTTTCTTTTTGTTGTGGACGGAACATGATGAAGTAAAAGAAAATCACGATCGCGATTAAAGGCAGAAACTGGAGCAGGGGAGAAGCAGCCGGGCCTTCCTGGCCTGCTGCTTCTTCAGCAAAAAAATATAACGTTGTGAATAAAATGTTCATTCAATTCTCTTCCAGATGCTAAAGAGCGATCCCACTAAAGTGATACTCAATAATAACTTAGGGACACTCTGCTTCCCGATTGAGCTTTATTTTTTCTCAGGTTCGGGCTGACCATTGTCCGGTTTGAATCGGCCCAAACCTAAACAATTTCAGGAGTTATCTAACAATCAAGTAGGCTGTATCTTAGAAAGATGCGTTCCAGCGGGCAAGGTGAACCGCCCTAAACTCCTCAACTTGATCGTTGAGTATTGCCTGACGCAAATCTCGCAACAATTTTTGGTAAAAGGCAATGTTATGCAGGGAGACCAAAATCGGCCCCAACATCTCCTTCGACATGAATAAATGCCTTAAATAAGCCCGACTGTAATCCCTTGATCCCGGTGAATCACATTCTGGATCCAGAGGGCTGGGATCTCTGGCATGCTTAAGATTACGTAAATTCACCCGGCCCTGACTGGTAAATGCCATTCCATTTCTCCCATTTCTGGTTGGCATGACACAGTCAAACAGATCAACGCCCCTGATAATCGCCTCAATCAGGTCGGACGGGCGACCGACCCCCATCAAATACCGAGGTTTTTCGACCGGCAGCATTGGAGTTGTAAAATCAAGTGTCGAGTACATATCCTCAGGTTTTTCGCCTACACTTAAACCACCAATAGCATAGCCGGGAAACTCCAGCGGAAGCAATCCTGCTGCAGAACGTTCTCGCATTTTCTCATCGGTGCCCCCTTGAACGATTCCAAACAGCGCCTGGTCATCACGTTTTTGAGCATCCCGGCAACGTGCTGCCCACTTTGTTGTACGATCGACGGCATCCTGCATTTTTTCTTGTGCCACATCATGTGGCGGACATTCATCCAGACACATAATGCAATCGGCCCCCAACTGTTCTTGAATTTTGACCGCTTTTTCTGGCGATAACTCAAACAAGCTACCATCAATGTGCGAACGAAAGACAACCTGCTTATCATCCATTTTTGTGAGCTGCGCCAGACTGAAAACCTGAAAACCACCGCTGTCTGTCAGGATGGGACCATCCCAATTCATGAATTCATGCAGGCCCCCCATTTCTTCTACGATCTCAGCCCCGGGGCGCAGTGCCAAATGATACGTATTTGCTAATACCTGCTGAGTTCCGACCTGTTTCAGTTGCTCAGGCAATAACCCTTTTACTGATGCCAGTGTTCCTACAGGCATAAATGCCGGCGTGTCCACAATTCCATGTGGAGTATGCCAGCGTCCGACGCGTGCGCCGGTCTTTGAATCGGTATGGATCAGTTCAAAATGAAAATGTGACACTTTAGCTTACTCTGCAGAAGAAAATTTCGTTGATTATCATTCCGTCGATGCCGGGACTGATCCGGGACTGGATGTTCAGACTTGTTGTAAGGCATCGGTGATAATTCCCAGATACCAGAAAGCGATCCGGAAGACAACGAAGATGATGAAACCGGCAACAAGTGCCCAGATGAGCCAGCCCAGAACGGCAGCCAACGTCGCCAGACTCCGCTGCGCATCTTCCTGAAAACGTGGGCTCAATCGTTCCAGTGTCTCTGGAACTGTTCCTGAAGTCTCTCCCACATCAACCATATGAATATATTCTTCTGTAAATAATCCTGTATCGGCTAAGGCAATCGTGAGATGCTCACCGTCGTTAATGACCCTATTCACATGGGGGATTTCGGCGATAAACGCGCCGTTCCCAGTTGCCCTCAGACTGGCGTCCATTGATTCTAGAATATTCATACCGGCTTGCTGTGTGAGCGCGAACGCCCAGGAAAATCGAGCAATCGCAAATGACCGCATACAACCGCCTATCACCGGAATTTTCAGGAACAAACGATGAAAATAGCGTTTCCCCCCCAACAAACGATCCACTATCTGATAAGCCACAAACAGGGCAAAAATCGAACCGAACGTACATGTCAGCCAAACGATGGCCCCACCGGGACCTGATAATCCCAGTCCCAAAATATCGATCGGTTTTCCATCTGGTCCCCCGGGAATCAGGCCTAAAATGAAAATCATCAAGGCAATTACAAGAATCGCCACGATAAATTGAAATACAGGCCAGGCAATAAGTCGTACAAAGTTTTTTTTCATTTTCAGCAGATGGTCATAATGTTCTGCGAGCGCTTTCAACACTTCGGGGAGTCCGCCACTTTGTTCAGCCACACTCACCATATTCACGAGTAATTCGGGATAAAAAGATCCCTGTTTCCGCATGGCTGATGTCACATCGCTTCCCGATTTCAACTCAACGGTAATCTCGCGAACGGATTGCTGTAGACGATGGTCCCCCATTTTCTTGGCTGCTAACTCAAATGATTTCGTGATGGAGACCCCAGACTCCAGCATGGTACTTAATGATCGACAGAACAGGGCTAACGATTTGAGTGAAGCACGTGCTTTGAACATAAAAACAACCTTCAGCGAATAGTTGAGAAACGTGAAGGTATCCAGATACCTCTTGTGATACGGTTCATTATTGCGAATTAACACTTATCTGAGAGTGACAATCTATTACACATTGCGAAAAAAATGAAAATTTGTCAGAGTGAGCCATCGTGTTGCCGGTTTTGTTTATATTAATCTGTCTCGGAAAGAGGATTGATGGATTTTTTGCAATTAGCAGGAAAACGGATTCTTATTTTTGGCGTAGCCAACCGAAAAAGTGTCGCTTATCAGACAGGCAAAGTTCTGGAAGAAGCAGGCGCCGAAGTAATTTACATCGTTCGGTCGGAAGCACGCAAAGAATCCTTAACAAAGCTTTTAAAGCACGCCCCGATTTATGTCTGCGATGTTGAACATCAGCAGGAAATTGACCAGCTACAACTAGAAATCAGCCAAAAATATGATGTCATTCATGGTTTGGTGCATTCAATTGCTTTTGCTGACTATACTGCGGGATGGCTTCCCTTTCATGAGACCCCCCGCGCCGCCTTTTTGCAGGCAGTGGACATCTCCTGCTTTTCTTTCATCGCGCTCTCAAATGCCTTCAGCAAGTTAATTGATCCGGAGCAGGGGAGTGTGGTCACGATCTCGATCTCAACGACGCGAATGGCTGCCGAGAATTATGGCTATATGGCTCCGGTAAAAGCAGCGTTGGATTCCTCGGTTTGTTTTCTTGCCAAATCGTTCTCCAACTTTTCGAAAGTGCGTTTTAACGCAGTCTGTCCCGGCTTGCTGAAAACATCGGCCTCTGCCGGCATCCCCGGATATGTCGACAGCTACCTGTTTGCAGAAAAGGCAACCCTCCGAAAAGAAGCCGTCCAGACCAGAGAAGTCGCTGATACCGTCGCCTTTTTAATCAGTCCCCGCGCTTCGGGAATTAATTCACAAGGGATCGTGATTGATGCAGGGATGGGGACTAATTATTTCGACAAAGAAATCGTTTCAGACCAAATGTGATTTCCGAAAATAAAAAAGCCGACTGAAGCAGATTCAGTCGGCTTTTCTTGTTCACATCACTGGCTGACCTGTCGAGCCAAGGTAATGTTTCATTTGCCTGCAGCCTTCTTACCTTTTCCGCCTGCACCTTTAGGGCGTTTCCCAGATGCCCCTTTGGGTCGGTTTTTCATCATTTCTGCTCTGGCTGCCTGGCGTTCTGTTTCATTGAGCTTTCCATCACCATCCTTGTCAAACTTTTTGACCATCTCTTCCCGGCTCATGCCTGGACGGCGACCTTGCCGGGCTCCCATTGACTTACGCGCTGACTGGCGCTCCGTTTCATTCAACTTTCCGTCGCCATCTTTGTCGAACTTTTTGACCATTTCTTCTCGACTCATCCGAGTGCCTTGGCCTTGTTTCCCCATTTTCTCCCGCGCAGCTTGCGCTGCCTTACGCTCGGTCTCATCTAATTTTCCGTCGCCATTCTTGTCAAACTTTTTGATCATTTCTTCACGATTCATGCCGGGGCCGCCTTTACCTCCGGGCCCTTTTGCTCCCTTATTTTTTGCACGTGACTCTCTCGCTGTGGCGCGTTCCGCTTCGCTTAGTTTTCCATCACCATCTTTATCAAATTTTTTAATAATTTCTTCACGACTAGGCCGCCCTCCCTTTTTTCCTTCTTCAGCCTGCATGACTGAACTTCCGGAAAAAAAAGCGACCCCCAAAACAAATGTCGATACGGCTAACAGGCTTACTTTCATCAAGACACTCCTCATACAAAAAATGGTCAGGAAAACGTTCCTGTTTCTGATTGACTTCATATAAAATCAAACTCATCTGGAATCATTTTGTTTCGCAGTTTCTCTGAAAAAATAACTCAGATTTGGATTTTAAAAAAACCGTCCTTTTCAAATAAGTGTTTTTTTTCAATTGAGAACGACTGCTTGTAAGCTGATCTTGCCTCAATTCGGCTTCTCCCATTATGATATGGCACCTGTTGGCTTTGCCTGTTCAAACAAACCCTGACTCCCCGGTTATTAAATAATTTCAATGAGTTCGCAGCATTCTTTATCTCAACTGAACCAGATTGAAGCTAAGCGTATTTGCATCATCAAGCCCAGTGCGCTCGGTGATGTAGTGCAGACGCTCCCCATTCTGCCAGTACTCCGTAAACGGTTTCCGGATGCCCCGATTTCGTGGGTCATTCGTGACAGCTTTGCCAATCTGCTTGAAGGGCATCCCAACATCAATGAAATTATTCCCTTCAGTCGGCGAAGCTCTGCCCGCTATTGGTGGAGCTTTCTGAAAGAGCTTAAACAGCGTCAATTTGACCTTGTGTTTGATCTACAGGGATTATTAAGAACCGGCGTCATGACGGCGGCCACAGGTGCCCGTTGGCGGGTTGGTATTGAAGCCGCCCGCGAGGGTTCGCATTTGGCCTGCAACTTGACCATTCCCGATACCGGGCGGCTGGTCCCGGCTCACTTAAAATACTGGCGCGTGGCAGAAGCGTTGGGATCCGGCGAAACCCAAAGACAAACTAAGATCCATCTCGACAAAGAAGACACAATCTGGGCAAGGAACAAGCTCTCCCCCCAGAGTAATGCGACTCCCACTCTTGCCATTCACGCTGGTGCGCAGTGGATCACAAAACGCTGGCCTCCTGAAAGCTTTGCCGCCGTTGGCGCTAAAGCGATCCGCCATTTCCGTTGCAATGTCGTTCTGGTTGGAACAGCAGATGAACGGCCTTTGACCAATCATATTGAACAATTATTACACAAATTTGTACCTACGGGCCGTGTCACCAATCTGGCAGGTGAAACGACGCTCAAGCAATTAGCAGCCGTACTCATTGAATCTGACTTTCTGCTGACAAATGATTCAGGCCCCATGCATCTTGCCGCGGGGCTGGGAACTCCCGTCACTGGCATCTTTACTTGCACAAATTCAGTCCGCTCGGGACCTCCCGGTGACCAGCATGAACTCGTTTCAACGAATGTGGATTGTGCGGGCAGTTATAACAAACGTTGCCCTAAACGAGGCCCTCATAATTTATGCTGCATGGAAGAGCTTGAAACCGGACGAGTCTGGAAAGCGTTATCCCGTCTGATTTCGCATCACATGGCGCAAAAAAGTACGAAGGCAGCATAAGACTTACACTACGGCTATCTTTCAGGTCGGTGAAGATCATAGTAGCGGCTCAATACCCTGACGCGAAAAATCTGATAGGCGGTAATCATTCCCAGAATTGCCAGGACCATCACATAGATCACGGGATACTGCCAGAGTACCGTTAACTCAGGCCTGAGAAGTACGAGTACCGCAAACGCCAGTATGGAAAGCACCGTAGTAAATAAGACTAATCTCACATAAAAGAACAAACCTGCGGCAACAATCAGCATCGGGTAACCAATCAGCAAAATCCCAAGGGGGGAGTCGGCCAGCACTAACAACCCGGTCAACAAAGAAACGTCTGCAGCCACCCAGCAAAAACGCACTTTTTCCTTATTCTTCAAATGATCTAAGCCCCATTGAAAGAACAGGGCTAACATGGCCCACAGACCAAAAATAGTCATCATTTTGAGATGGTAAGTGAAGTCAATCCCCTGTGTCGAATAAACCGTCTGGATAATTCCGGCAGAAAGAGCAATTGCCGATAATCGAGAGACTAAAGCCGGCTGCCTGCGAAACCAACGCTGAAATCTCTGCCTGAAACCTGCCGGTTGTGCCTGAATTGGTTCCCCGGCGATAAAACGTTCCAAATCATCGGCCAGTTCACTCGCAGACTGATAGCGCAAATCGGGATCTTTCTCCAGGCATTTCAGACAGATCAACTCCAGCTGATAGGGAATGCTGGAATTGTGCGTTTGAGGCAGGGGGGGTTCGCCTTCAATCACATACACCAGAGAATCCAAGGGACTGTTCTGCTTGAAAGGCGAAACTCCGGTTAAAAGTTCATAGAGAATGGTCCCCAGCGAAAAAATATCACTGCGAGCAGAAATCTCGGTTAGCTGTCCCGCCGCCTGCTCTGGTGACATATAGCCGGGAGTTCCCACGATCATACCACTTTGGGTGCGCGCATCATCCTCCGAGCCGGTTTGAATCGCATCAAATATTTTTGCCAGTCCAAAATCTGTCACATGGGCCATACCGTTTTCATCAATCAAAATGTTGGAAGGCTTTAAATCCCGATGAATGATGTCTTTGGAATGCAAATACTGCACCGCTTGAGAAACCTGCAGCATCAGTGAGGCAACCTGATAAAAATCACCCTGTGATGTTTCAGATAACTGCCTTGTATTCGAATTCGCTAATGAACCTCCTGAAATATAGTCCATCGTAAAATAATGCTGCCCCAGATACTGTCCTACTTCATGAATGGGAACAATATTAGAATGCTGCAAGCGTCCCGCAGCCTGGGCCTCAAGATAAAATCGACGGACTTCTTCTTCTGAAGCGAACTGATTACTTAAAATTGTCTTCAAGGCGACAATGCGGTTCAAGTCTTTCTGGCGTGCTTTGTAGACCACGCCCATCCCCCCGCGACCGAGTTCATCCAGAAGCTCGTAGTTTCCGAATTCGATCGTCTGGTGAGGCAAAGACCGTCCAGAATCAGTCTGCGAAAACAAAAGTGTTGCATCTTCCGGCCCCGAGGAATGATCTTTCAGATTTGAGCGTTCGGCATCAGGCGCTAATCGTTCCAATGAATCCAGGCACGTCATCAGTTTTTTTAATTCAGGATTAACGGCTCGTAATCCATGGCAACTTTCCGGATCATGGGTTTGCAGGTAATTCAGGTATTGGTTCAAGACTTCGACTGCCAACTCTGATTGATCATCTTGCTCGTTTGACACCGGATTCAAAGCTTTCTCTATCTCAATACTCATCTGCAGCGAGTTGTTCGATAAACTTGAGCAGACTTAAACACACTCCAGAAGTTCCTGCAACTGGTTTAAGGCCCTCAACCAGAGCATCTGGGCTGCCCCCGGGCTTCGATTCATTCGTTCTGCGACTTGCTTAAATGAAAGCCGTTGAAGATTTCGCAACATGATTACTTCCTGATAATCAGCGGGAAGTTGTGCGACTGCTTCCGCCATCAGAATTTCCTGTTCCCGATTCAACAGAATACGACTGGGGGTTTCGGTCTGGTCTTTTAACTCCCATTGCTGCCGGTCAGACTGATCAACATTTCTTCCAGTCTGATTAATTGAAAACTCTCGCTTCACATCACGTTTGGCGGCTCCCTGGTATTTCCGTGCGAAATCCAGCGTATTGTGATTCAAAATCCCGCGTAACCAGCCTAACCACTCGGCTTCTGTCTGGCCTTTAAAATTTTCGAGTCCCTGATGCGCTTCCAGTAGTGTCTGTTGAACTAAATCGGAAGCGTCAAACTTGGTGCGCATCCAGCCTTCAATTTGAGCGCGTGCGATTAAAGAGACATAAGAGCGGCATTTTTGTAATAATTCATTTTCCGCCGAGCGATCTCCCGCTCGAGCGCGATGAATCAGTTCTTCAAAACGAGATTGAGACATGTTTGATCCCCCTGGACCAATAAATTCGGATACCGCTTTCAATCAATCCCGGAAAGGTGAATCTGGGTAGATAGATCATCTTTTTTTATATTTGTTGCTGGCTTCCTTGAGTAACGCCCGCTCTTGATCGGTCAGATTGGCTTCGCCTTCACGGCTGATTTTTTCCAGAATCGCATCCACTTTTTCATCCAGCCCGGCTTTGGAAAGATTCGTATCTGGCTCGGAATAAACACGAAATTTTTTCTTTTTGGCAGACCGATTCAAGTTGAAGGTATTCCATTTTGCATCGAAGCTGCGCGTCACGTTCCATCCGAAATGCTTATAGGCCACTCCAAACGCGGCTCCTCCCAAATGCGCGAAGTGAGCGACACCATCGCCTCCCGGATTAATAAACCCAAACACATCGACGGCAGCATAAAGCACGGCCAGCCAGCGTAGTTGGATCGGCAAGATAAACATCAGAAGTACGGTCATCCGGGGAAAGTACATGGCTGTCAGAAACACAACCGCCATCACGCCACCAGAGGCCCCAATTACCGGATACGGGCTGATCGCGGTATGACAGATACCACTAATCACAATACCCAGTAAATAAAATGCCAGAAACTCGCGCGACCCGAGGATCGGTTCGACAGAGCGACCAAACATCCAGAGAACATACATATTAAAGAAAAGATGTCCCAGGGATGCAGTTGAATGGCAGAAGCCATAAGTCACAAACCGCCAGATCTGGAAGGCAGGAAAGATGGCACCACGTTGTAATGCGAAGGATTCCGTGATAGCCGGAGAAACATTTTGAAGGACAAATACAATCACATTGGCAATGATCAGATATTTGATGGCCCAGCCACCAGATGTCATTCTGAATGAGCCGTAATTTCTCCCACCACTTTCATGCCGCAGATAATCTCGGCTCTCAATCCCCATAGCCTAAACCTATCCTTGCTGATTTTTTGATTGCACGGACGTCCTGAGAGGCAACGCCCACCTTCCATGCTATTGAGGAGTACTCTTTCAAACAACTCACAGAGTGATTATGTTTTTTGCTTTGTTAACTGCTTCGTCAGATTGCTGACTTGCTTGATCAGTTCCAGCTGTTTTTGATAGACCTTAATGAGATCACGTCTTAAACGATCTGTCTCCTGGAATTCCTGATTTCGTATTTGCTCTTCTTCTTCCAGGCCTGCTACCAATCCTTTTCTCAATTCGACCGGAAGTTTATCATCCTCTGGTGCCTGATCAGAACCGATCAGTTCATGTACTCTTGCTTCCAGTCGTTCTTTGGCTGATACCAATAATCGATTCAAATCTTGAATTCGATCCTGTTTTCTTTGAATTTGTTGTTCGCGCTCAACCAGATCATCTCTCAGGGTTCTTAAGGTGGAAATATAATTGGGGGGTACAAGTGCCCTCAACCGCCAACCACCATTCTTCCAGGTCGCCACTTCACCTGGTTGGGGAGGAGTGATAGAGATTAATTGAGCGCCGTTTGCCTCCAACGCATTCACACGAAATGCGCCCACATAACTGACACCATTTGGTTTGCTCTGATCTGGTTGAAAAGCAAAGATGACTGGTTGCGCAACCTGATCTTCGCCTTGCTTCGCACTTCCCAGTCCCTGATTCCCACCGATATTGACTTGAATTTCACCAGTCTGCGGATTAGCAACCGTAACATTCGCATCCCAGTAACGATCCCAGCCCAGCATCAGCCGCGTCAATTCGCTGCGAAGCTCTTTATTTTCAGTCTCTTTGGCTTCGATGTCGGCTTCATTCTTTTGAATTTTTGCCTTGTTACTTTCCACGGTTTTTAACCAGCTGCCGCGGACATCGAGCATCTTTGATGTCAGCAGGACTGCTCCCACGGCTGCGAGGGCAACAATCCATGCCAGGGCTACTCCAGATTTATGCATCTTCTTTTAACCTTGATGGAATCGAACGAGAACGCTGTCTCGCTATTCTATATTGAGTAATGAAATTTTACTTTTCGTTATATTCTACCGTTTGTCTCAGCCTTGACATGACAATGCCCGAAGAACAATGACCGAAGAATTCGTAACATCGCCGTCCTGTTTATTACATCGTCCACAGGTGACTCTGAGAACGAAAGTAAACGGATAGTATCAATTATTTTTCTGCGTCTTAGATCAGATAAATGATTACTACTACGAAAGCTGAGAAATCTAAGCAGAACTTTCTATTTAATGATAAGTCCCTCTATAAATCAGGGTCAAGGAGAAACCGCAATTATACACCTTATCCCGGCTGGATAATCGGTAAAACCCACAAAAATGAATCATAAAGTGGTTTCAATCTCTTCTGGAGCAAGCTTCCCTTCGAGACTCTGGTTGAAAACCCGAACTTTCTATCCCCCGCTACCGTGCATTTTCCAGCGAGATTACCTATAAAACACCCTGATTCTTCATAGAATGGGGAGAGCGAAGATCACGACTGGTCTTCGATTTTCCCAGTGAATTTTTGGTTGAGCGTTTCCCTGAACCAGGGAATGAGTAAGATAAGTCCAACATTTGTAATTTTATTGATCTCTGTCCCCGAACCTTTCCAGGATCTGGAAATCATTTAATTCATCAAGGGAAGCAAGCATGTCAACGGTCACAATGAAACGATCTGATCTCAAAGCCGGGGAAGTTTTATGCAGCTATTGTACAGCTCGCTGTTGTCGCTATTTCGCTTTGCCGATCGAAACACCTGAATCCTGGGAAGATTATGACCACATGCGTTGGTACATCATGCATGGTCATTGTGCGATTTTTGTGGATGAGGATGTGTGGTTTTTGATGGTTTACGGAGATTGCAAATACCTCCTGCCCGATTATCGCTGTGGCAACTATGAAGATCGCCCTAAGATTTGTCGCACCTATACAACGGATGAATGCGAATACGACAATGACGGAACTTATGATCGTTTATTCGAAACCCCGGAACAGATCTGGGAATATGCACATGCGGTCCTGCCTCCGGTGAAAAAGAAAAGAAAAAAATCTCAAGCAGGAATGCAGACTCAGAAACTTCCCGTTGTTCATGTTTAACTTGTTCCTGTTTTGAATCAACCTCCCGAATCTAATACTCTCGTTGGCATAGAGAATACTCACGTACAAAGTCTGTAGAAAACTGTGAAAAAAACACTAATTGAACCACGCACACTCAAAGGCTTTCGGGACTATCTTCCTGCAGCGATGATTCCCCGGGAACAACTGATTGAAACCGCGAAATCAGTCTACCGCAGCTATGGCTTTAGCCCGATCGATACTCCCGCCCTGGAATACACCGAAATTCTCACTGGAAAAGGGGGAGAAGAATCGGATAAGCAAATGTTTCGCTTTGAGCAGGGAGGACGCGATGTTGCCATGCGATTCGACCTGACTGTCCCCTTTGCCCGGTTTGCCGCCCAGAATATCAATGAACTGGGGGTCCCATTTAAGCGCTATCATGTCGGTACAGTCTGGCGCGGCGAGCGTCCACAAAAAGGTCGCTACCGCGAATTTGTTCAATGTGACTTCGACACCATCGGTACGACCTCGAATTCAGCAGATATTGAGACGCTGTTTATTATCCACGATCTGATGGTGAAAATCGGTTTTTCAGAATTCAAAATCCGCATCAACAACCGTATGATTCTGAATGGGCTCCTGGAAATTCTGGGGCTGCAGGCACAATCAGCAGAGGTTTTAAGAGCACTCGATAAGCTTCCTAAAATCGGCCCTGAAGCCGTCATCAAAGAAATGATCGAGCAGGGGAGTCTCACTCAGCAACAGGCAGAAAAAGTGGTTAGCCTGACGACCGCCAAGGGTTCTACTGCAGAAATTCTGAATTCTCTCGAACAACAGCTTTCCGGAAATGCCAATGGGGAACTGGGCGTACAATACCTGCGGGAGATATTTCATTCTGTAGAGAGGGCCGGTATTCCCAGCGAACGCATTGTTCTCGATCCATCCATTGCCCGCGGCCTCGATTATTATACCGGCACCATTTACGAAACATTCCTGGACCAGCTACCGGGAATCGGAAGTGTTTGCTCGGGAGGCCGCTATGACAATCTGGCGGAACTCTTCACCACACAACAATTACCCGGCGTGGGAGCGAGCCTGGGTCTGGACCGCCTGTTGGCAGCAATGCAGGAACTTAACCTGCTGAAAGACGTTTCCACGCCTGCCCCCATTCTGGTAACACAGATGGACGAGAACTATACTCCCGAGTATCTTAGACTGGCTCGTAATCTGCGGCTGAAGGGATTGAATGTCGAAGTCTATGCGGACACCAAATCCATCAAAAAACAGTTCAAGTACGCGAATCGTCATGGATTCAAAATCGTCATTGTCGCAGGCGCTGATGAATTCGAGAAGCAGGAATGGCAAGTCAAGGAGTTGCAAACCGGAACTCAAACCGCCGTCAAAGAAGCGGACTTGATTGAGTTCGTCACGCGTTTGCTGCCAGCAGAGCCAGACAAATAACCCGCCCAGATTTTGACTAAGCCTGCGTCCAAATCCCCTCAACACTATAGACCTTTACAGTAGGCCTCGGTATCATTGTCAAATGACCAGTCTACTCGTTATGTTTACAGGGGAGTTATTCGATTCATGGTCCTCCGCAGAAACCATTACGATGCCGCTTTTGAGGACTACCTTCGCTCATTCCGAGTCCCCTATGTGGCAGTGGATGAGAAACGCAGAGCTTTAGCCCCCGATACCTCCATCAAATCATTAGATTTTATTGTTTACGCGAAACAGGGGCCGAACCTGTTAATTGATGTCAAAGGGAGAACAGAAATCTTTCCGGATCAGGGCAATAGACGCCGCTGGGAGAACTGGGCCACGATCGAAGATATCCAGGGACTTCAACAGTGGCAGGAACTGTTTGGAGAGGGCTTTGTCTCTGGTTTGGTATTTGCTTATCAGCTTCCAACCGATTCCATTTCAAATAATCTGGAAAAACTCTTTGCTTATCGAGGGAGCCTCTATGCCTTCTATCTGGTGAAAATAGATGAATACCGTTCAAAAATGAGGCCTCGGTCCCAAAGTTGGCAGACCGTTTTTCTGCATCAGCAGGACTTTCATGAAATACGACAACCTGTCGATGCGATCATTCAAACCTGAAATCACGTCTTGTTCGTTTCTTACCTGAATCTGAACAAAAAATGACAATCCACAGCAGATCTGTTCCCGATTCACAAAACCTCGCTCATTTTTCGGTCAGGATTCTGACAGTAATTGACTTTTCCTGATGCAGTTTCGAAGACTGGCTGATACAATTACTCAACAGAAATTACTTAAATTCCGTTTCAACTTGTAGATTTCAAGCATTATGAAGAGATATCAAGGCACGCTGAGACTCTTGACCGGTTTATTGGCAATCACAGGATTATTCCTGTCTTCAGCGACAACAGTCATGGCACAAGAAGCAGAGCAAAGTGGTCTGGTGCAACAATCTCAGACTTCGATCTTCGAATACATTCTGGTCGCCGCCTTATTTGGCTTAGCTTTATATGCCATCTGCCGCACCAGTCATCGGTCCTGATCACTCTCTCCCTTTTTTCTCTACGACATTTTAGTTCTAATGCGACCAAAGTTTTCGGTATCTGAGCATTCTCCCCGCAGGGTCGTCATTACAGGCATAGGCTTAATCACCCCGTATGCGGTAGGTCGGGAACAATCCTGGCAAAAACTTCTGACTGGCAATTCCGCGACTTGCCTGCTTGATGACTTGTCGAATCAATTAAACCGTCCGGTCAGCGGCGGTGTAATCCCAGACGAACGGCTCTCTTCCGCCGCTCTTTCAAACCAGGCCCCCTTTCTGACAGAACCTTCTGTGACTTTAGCATTGCAAGCTACGGAAGAAGCGATTTTGGATGCCGGTTTGGATTTGAATCAGCTCCCTCGAGAATCTGCAGGTTGTGTTATCGGCTCCAGCAAAGGAGGCATGGCCAGTTTTGCACAAATGTCTGATTTGCCACGGATGAATTCAGAAAACGAGAAACAAATCCCGTCGGATTTCTGGTTACAATGCTTCCCGAATGCCGCGAGTCAATCTGTTGCGGAACACTACAATTTGCAAGGAGCTGCTTTATCTCCTGTTTCTGCTTGTGCGACAGGGTTTTCAAGTATCATGCGGGCAGCAGATTTAATCCGAGAGGGAGTCTGCGAAACAGTCTTTGCTGGAAGTGCAGATGCTTCCCTGCTGCCTGCCGTCTTAGGTTCATTTCAACGTATGGGAGTCCTGGCGACAGACTTTGAATCTCCACTTGAAGCCTGCAGACCTTATGATCGGAGACGAAATGGGTTTGTCGTCGGTGAGGGTGCAGGGATACTTGTTCTGGAATCGTTAGAGCAGGCCTTAAACCGAAATGCCGTCCCATATGCGGAATGGTTAACGGGAGGCCTGGGTTCCGACTCCACGCATTTAATGCAATTTGACCCCACAGCAGAAAGCCTTGCCAGACTGATTTCCGGAGTCTTAGGTCGCGCGAACATTTCCCCCGCTGAAATCGACTACATTAACTTGCACGGCACGGGAACTCAGATTAATGATCTGTATGAAACACGAGCAATCCATAATGCAATGGGCTCTCTCGCGCGCACGATTCACTGCTCAAGTTTAAAAGGGGGAATGGGACATCTACTGGGAGCTGCGGGAAGTGTCGAGCTGGCTTTCACCCTATTGGCGATGCGTGACAATATTGTGCCGCCCACAATTAACCTGGAAGCCCCTGATCCGGAATGTGATCTGAATTACACGCCGTTAAAAGCTGAGCCTAAAGAAATCAATACGTCACTGAAACTGTCATTTGGTTTTGGAGGACACCTCGTCGCAGGGCTGATCCGTAAATGGGACGATTCCTGCTAATATAAGCTACTGCACAAATCGAGCGGATTTCACAAAGTCTCGGAACTCGTCCTCTACCTTCAACAGTTGCTCGCGCGGACCTGTTAATTTGAGATAAAAATCGCGGGGACTACGCGGAATCGCCACGCCGATCATTCTCATTCCTGATTCTGCAACGGAATTGGCAGCCAGCCCCGAATGAAACGTGCCTCTTAAATCCAGCCAGACCGCATCGATTTTATCGACTCGAATCGATTCCTGCAGGGGAGTTTCCCCGGGTGGTAACTGGAACTGCCCGCTCCACCTCTGCAGATTGGCATTCACACCGCCACCAACAGAGGAAAGTGTCAGCTTGACATCATTGCCCGCATGAGGAATTTTAAAACTGGCAGAAATCATGCCTTGCTGTGCAGGAGATAAAGCAATTTGCTCCCACCCCGCAGGCACTTTAAATTGAATCCCATCAAATTCCATCAGTCCCGACGCCTGCGTCTCAGCTTTGTCGGACTTCGAAACTTCCACGGCAAGCGGTTCCGCTTCCGGAACAGGTCGATCAGCTTTTGATTCCGAATGGCCAGAATCACAACCGCATACCCAGAGCATGCCCAGTGTCAGAAATACCGAATAGAATTGTAACAATCGCGTCATCGCCTGCACCATAAACTCCCATTTCAATACGGATCATACAAAGGAATGAAGTCCGATTTTCTGGGAGCCTAGTCTATCAATTCAGGTGCGAACCAACCAGCGTCTTCGCCTGCTCATTATATTTTTGCGAAAGCTGGATAATTTCATCCCGGATCTCAAAATAGGCATCAATTACATCAGAATCCCATTGAAATCCTTTACCCTCTCTGAAAATGATTTCGAGCTTTTCCAGAGGCATTCCGTTTCGGTAAGGGCGGTCACTCCCCATTGCATCATACGCGTCCGCAACAGCAAGAATACGAGCCATCAAGGGAATCTCATTTCCCTTTAATCGATCCGGGTATCCAAGTCCATCAATTTGCTCATGATGGTTTCGAATCCCAGGCAAAATATTCTGCAGTTTTTTGATTCCAGAAAGAATTTTATAACCAATCATGGGGTGCTTTTGAATCTGAGCAAACTCTTCGTCCGTCAGTTTTCCTTCCTTCCGAAGAATACCATCATCAATCCCAATCTTACCGATATCATGCAGCAAACCCGAGAGATAAATATCCTGTAAGAATTCGCCGGTATATCCCAGTTGCTTTGCCAGCTGCTGTGCGATCAGAGCAACCCGCTCACTATGCCCCCTCGTGTAGGCATCTTTGGCATCAAGAGTCGAAATAAAGGACTTCACAAAGCTCAACATCAATTCTTCCTGTTGAGCATAAAGGTCAATATTTCTCAGGTGAGTTCCAATAAAAGATGCGACAGAATTCAAAAGACTTGCCTGGATCGTCCCGTATTCTTCACTTTTCAGCAAATTACAGCTTAGAATCCAACCATATGAATTGGTCCCGTCAGAAATAGGAACGAGCACCAGATTATGCAAATCTGGAAATTCAAGTGACAGCAGAGAAGACTCCACTTGATTGATGACCAGTGGCTGATTCCAGTTATAGCCATCAAACTGAGCAACCAGGCGGGCCAAATTGAGCTCGTCAAACCCGGATTTACTGTCTGACATAAACTGGGATGTATTTTCCTGGCCTTCAAACCAGATGATATTAGTCTCGGCTTCTATTAAAGTTCCAATTCGATCCAGACAAAGTTTCCCCAGTTGTTCCGGACTTTCAGAAATCTTTAAGTGTTGCGCGACCTCATGTAACAGACTGATCTCTTCGAAAGTCTCATCCAGGCACTCTGAAAGATTATCGACTTCCTCATTCAGAACATCTAGCTCCTGCTCCTCTTCAATGTGAAGCACAGCCAGACTCAATAAGGCATGCAGCGATTTAATATCCAGGATTCTCTGTTGATCAAGCCAGGCATCCAACTCTTCAGCAGCCCACTCTCTTTCAACAGCCGCCAATACGATTTCGGTTAGCTTTCGCTTCTCTTTGGAAAAGACAAAACCAGCGGCTGATATCTTATGAACAGCATCATCTATCAGTGGAAAAATAAAGTGAATGATCCCATTGGTACTTTCAATCAGAGTGAGACCATTCGCATTCTGAATTTCAACCAGAACATCAGCAGGGAAAAAAGGGAGAGCTTGTTCAGCCGGTTTGTCCAAAACGATCCCGTTAATCGAATCAAAGCCGAACATTGACAGGCCGGTTAGTTCTGACATTCGCTTCATCTGGCTGATCGCGAGATCGATCTTTGCCTCTTTCTGCAAATCCCGATCCCATTCTCCACCACGTTTGCTGAAGTGAGACAACCTCTTTAAAGATTCAGTTGTTCCTAAAACCATGACACCACGCTCAACTTTCTAAAGGAAAATTCCCTATTAAAAAGTTAGTTCGTAGTCTTAGGCTCGCAAATAAGATTTCTCAACCTGAACCAAATTGACTTATCTACAGTGAAAACAAGGCTTTTATCTGGGTCGATGTCGCAGTTGATTGATTAATTCACCTCAAATCCGCTGAAGTGAACAACGACAGGGTGAACCAGAATCTAATCAATGAATTCCTCATGATTCTGATGAAGGTTTAGATCATTCTTCACACACTTCATAGATTAAATCGTTATAAACAAAACACTTAACACACGAACCAAAACCAGCCTTATATGTGGTGTCTCCAGGAGCGATCTCCGGAATGCGTTCACTATTACTGTGTTATTGATGGCAATGTTTTAGCGACCCCTGGTCGGGTTTTATTGATTAGAAGAAAAAAATCGAATATACATCCAAACGGGCAAAATGATTTTGTAAAACATGATTATATTGATCAACCATGTTTTAATTTGTCATCTACGGCACGGAATCAGTCGGGGGCGGGGTCAGTCGGGGGCGGGGGGGGGGATTGTGTCAGCGCTGCCAACATCAAGGATCAGAATCGGTCTTTCGATATCTGGCACTTACCTGATTTAGCTGCTGTCTTTCCTTCGGAGTCAGAGACTCCAATCCAAACTCGTGCACTTTATGCAGCAATAAATCGAGCTGCTTTTCAGCGTCTCGGTTCTTTTCCCGCTCGCGTAATTTCTTTTGGAGTTTCCGATTTTCCCGCCATTGTTGGAAAAACCCGGCCTGCTTCTCAACCAATTTGCCGCTCGAACGCTCCAGGCTTGTATAACCCTGCGAGAAATCATAGCCAAATATGGAATCATCAAACGAGTCTTGTCTGGAAACCGTCGTATACTCTAACAAATTAAGCATTAATAATAATGCACTGAAGAAGACGACCCAAACGCTGGAACTACACAGGCCAATTACCATCCCAATCCCACCGATCCAGAAGCCCACATTGATCAAAATCATATGCACTACCGTTTCATCAAAACGACGTGACAGAATGATCTGTAGAACTTTTCCTCCATCCAAGGGAAGAACGGGAATTAAATTGACCAGTAATAGCAGCCAATTGATACTGAATACCAGTAAAAGGACTGCCTGACCAAGATTATTGCTTAAATCAACAACAGGCAACCTGATTGGATTGAAAGATTCTGAAAGTTGAGTCGACCAGAGTACGGCAGGAAGTGTAATTGCACAGAGAAGCAGGTTGACAAGAGGGCCTCCCATAATGGTCAGAATCCGAGCAGAAACAGAGCGACCGGGATTACAGGGAACAAGTCCCCCCAGAGGCCATAACACAATCTGATCTGCTTCTCCGCCACTCATGCGACAGGCTACAACGTGCCCCATCTCGTGTAGAAAAACACTTAAAAAAAGGATGCTGAATAATGTAATTCCCAGACCTAATGAATAATGAGCCCAGAACACCAGCAGCAACACTGGTAGAAAAACACTGACTCGCACCTGAGTCAGGAACCAGGTTCCAATAGGAAATGACCAGTGTAATGGGTTCGAACGACTCATCTTACAAGGACCTGAAGAATAGAATCAGTGAGAAATCATAGGGATTGCTTTATTTCAGTTTGGCTCAAAAAGCAGAACGGCTCTCCCCAATCAGGGCATCCTACTCATACCAGTATGTTATACACCAAATTACCCCTTGGCAATTCCGCTATTTTTGAATAACTAGATCATAATCGATTCCACAGCCTAAAACATCCCCAAAAGTTTTTTCTCGCCTATGCCCTCAGCAATTTCCGTCAGAATTACCCATTCAATATCCCCTGTCTGATGGATGCAATTCGTTGAAATCGCGAGGACTCCGACCACCTGGTCCCCTTCAAATATCGGCACCGCATAGGATTGCTGTGCCTCAAATTTCCGCAGCCACTCAGAAGACCCCTGAAGTCCGGATTTCCCCGCGTGTAGCGTTCCTATTGCAGGTTTTTTATCTACGATTGCTTTTACGATTCCTAAACCGGTATTTTCTAACGGGACCTCCTGGGTCAAGGCGGCAAATTGTTTACGTACTTGTTCATCCATTTCGGAAACGGCACGAAACCCGATTTGGCACAGTTTTCCCTCGCTACAGCACCATAACCCAATTGCCTTCCCCCCCAAGCACATCAGGATCTGGTCTAAAACAGGGGCCACTGTTTTCTTCTCCTGAAGAGTTTTTTCAATTCGTTCCAGAATATCATTGGCCTGTTGCTGCATGTGTTCTTCTACTCCTCTGAAATACCGGATTTCAGACTGACTACAAATTGATAAGATGGGAAAAATTCGCTGTTTCGAATAAATCTGGTCAGCTCGACGTCCACAGAACATGTCTGCATTGGCCAAAGATGCCAGGTACTCCAATAGATAATCCTTGAAGGAAATGTTATTTACTGTATACAATAGACTTAGCGGTGTGTTTTTGAAATCGTGATTGATTAATGACATTTCTGCTCCGGGCCGTGATCATATAATTACGGTACCGATAATCCAATCTATCTCAGTTTGCACTGAGTCAAACATTCAATTCCTCTGACAATTAAAATACATCGGATTACTTGATTATGGATCTTCCAACTTGCCCATCCTGTGGAGCATCAGTTCTTGATGAAGATGCAACAGAATGCCCTTTCTGTGGTGCATCCATGTCGGCATCTTCTTCCCGGAAATCTCCTGCTGGAAAGGCCGGTGCAGCGAAACAACCATCTCAAGTACCTTCTGATCAGAAAAAGCCGACAATCAGCCGATCCAAACGGGAAACGGTCTCAGATGACGATCCTTTCGAACTGGAACGGAAGTCAAAGACCCAAAAAGTGATCCCCTTATTACGAAAGCCCGCAAAAGGAAAAATGTTTCGCGTTGTGTGTCCCATGTGTGACACGCCCGGTTTCGCTTCTTCTAAAGTCGTTGGGAAAGAGGTGAAATGTCGCAATCCGGAATGCCTGGCTCCTGTATTTCTGGTTCCTGACCCCGATGCCCAGGATCGAAAATCAGCGGTCGAAGAAAAACCTAAAAGGGAAAAAAATACGAAATTACCACTCATCGTAGTCACCGTGCTCGTTGCTGCATCGCTGGGAGGTGCCTATTTTTACTTCACCCGTGTTCCAGACGCTTCTGAATTAAGTAAACCATTCGATGTATCAGCGATTAATAATGCAGCTCAGAAATCAATGAATCCTAATAGCGGTAAAGAAAAAGTAAATCCACTGGATAACAGTGGCAAAAACAACCAGCAAGCAACCAGCCAGGGTAAAGTAACGCCGTTGTCTCCCGAATTAGTTCAAAAAGAGGCCCTTGAAACGATTGTTGAACTTTCCCGAAACAGGGAAAACCGCAGCAAGCCTTTCAGCAGACGCTTAGCCGCAGAAGCTTATGCGATTGCGGGAGATCTTGAGTCTTCTCAAGAACAGATTGAGCGTATTACGGCAGTCAACCCGCCTCTTCCGTTCTACAAAATTTTTCCCTTAGTAGAGATTGGCTGGCTTCAATTAAAGGAAAAGAATAGTGCCGGATTAAAGCAGACACTTGAGCAGACTGAAGAACTCGCCAAGCAAATTCCCGAATTTGGCGGTAGAGACTCTCTGGACCTGGTTTCGCGTCTCGCAGCTTTCTGGATTGCTGCGGGCAAAGAAGGGCCGGCAGAAAATTTGGTCAAAAAATATCAGGCAGAGAACAATCTGGCTCAATTATCTGCTTACTTGCAAATTGCCCATGAAACAAATCAATACAATTTTGATTCACTGATTGATCTGCATGGACACTGGGATTCTCCCCAGTGGGTTGCAACAACACTGATTTTGATAGCCCGCGGTTATCCACAAGTCGCTTTAAACTGGGCTGCATCGGCTCCCGAGCCAATGGTTCGTACGGAAGCCATAACACAATGGGCGGTATCACAAATCGAACATTCTGTGAAAGATCATCAGAAAATTGGCATCTCACTGATTCAGCCTGCGGAAATGAAACTGTCATCAACTGGAAATGCATTTGTGTATGCACGTTGTGCCAGAAAGCTGATTTTGCTGAAACAGACTGAAGCGGCACGTGCCTTCCTGGATAAATCAAAAGCATTCCTGGTAAATACGCCGGTTCCAACTCCCATCACATTGGGAGATATCAAAACCGTAAATACGATGACGCTTCCCCCTGCAAGCCCCTTGGAAATGTTGGCACAAACATACCTTCAAATTGCCTGTGCTGAAGCCGAATCAGGTCAGAATGCAGAAGCTTTCAAATTCCTTAAAAATTCGGTGCAATCAGTTCGTGCCATCGCACCAAGCGTCGTCGCAACGCAAAATAAAATTAATGATACATCCAATTTTAATTTTAAAGACCAAATCAAGGACGCGCTTAATCTTGATACAGCTGACCGGATCAGAATTGGAGTCAATAACTATCGAAAACAATTACGCAACATGAAATCGGCTGCAGACGACAGACAAAACCTTTTGATCCAACTGCTTTCTCAAGCGTCTCGTTCACAATTAGCTCCTGATGTGTGGAAACTTGTCTTGGAAAGCCAGGAATCTACAAATGATAATTTGAAAGATTCACTTTTCGAAACCAGCCTGCCTGCCGTCATCGTGCAATCCCTGGGTCAGAAGAACGAAGAATTGAAAGCACAGATCAATCAGAGGGCACTGAAGTTATCCCCCGTATTATCAAAAGAGGATCGGTTGATTTTTGAGACAACCTCGCTGGTGAAAAATGGGAAACCAGAACAGGCAGCGCATGAAATTAATCAGGCAGACCTAAAAAAGGCTTGGAAAGGACAGCTCTCCCTTAAACTGCTGTCGTATTTGTTAAATCAGTCCGAGTTTGATCAGGCAATCCAATTTGTTACCGCGATGAAAGATCCTGTTTTGCGGGAAGATATGCTCAATACCATTGGGGCAGAAGCTGCAATCCAGGGAAAAATCTCCGCTGTAAAGAAGGTACTGGATCGCAGTTCCTACACTCCTACCGAAAGAATCTCAGGTTACCTGGGATTGATCTGTGGAATTCAGGCTTCAAAAAATAAATCATCCGATGAATCTACTCCACAGAAACCACAGAAAAACCTGTAAGTGTTCCTGCATGTTGATTCTTCTGTAAGTTACACCTCTGTTTCCTTTTTTTTCCTCTTGTTGTTGAACATCATTAATGATTCCCAGGATAGCTCGCCGAATTTTTATTCTGGAGTGACTCGTAATGGTCGACCAGAAACAAGCATCCGTACACTTACCCTGTGCTCTAAATTCGCCTGCTACTCCTGAGGTGAATCCCAACGATTTCCGAGTTTAGCTGTTTCTTCAACCAGAGTTCCCTATTCATTACTTTTATTATAAACTAACATCCGCAAGTTGTGGTTTTTGACTCTATGGTAGTTCACCTAACTTAAAAGTCTATTTGAAACCACGCGATTGTTATTTAGATCACCAATGATCCCTAGAAATACATCATGGAGGAAATGTATGAGCCGCATTGCTCATTTCGCCTTAATCCTGTTAATTGGAATCTCGCTCCCCAAAACAGTGATTGCAGAAGATTCATCTGCTCCCAATATCTCGATTGTTCAAATCAATTCAGAAGGCATGATTGCAGATCTCAAGTATCTGGTCCTGGACCTTGCTGATGACAAAAAGGGGTGGAGTAATCTTGACGAATTGCTCCCCACTTTTCTTGAAGGGATCGACAAACAACGCCCGATGAGAATCGATATTTTGCTCGGGGAAAACCAGCAGGAACGGTATCGGTTAATTCTACCGATCAGCGATCTAGGTGCTTTTCGCGAAGCCTTGGAAGTCTTTGAAATTAGTTCCAAAAAGCAAAGAAATGGGCCTTACAAATTAGGGAACCTATTTGAAGGCTTTATGAAGTACTTACAGAATTTCAAATACGTCGTCATTTCTGAAAAACTGTCTGAAGTAGATGAGATTAAAGATCCCCTTCAACGCGTTCAGGAACTTCTGAATAAAAAATATGATTTCAGCGCACTGATCACCAATGAAAACGAAGGTGTCGATGCACGAAAAAAATCGATGGAGAATACCCGCAAACAATTACTTGCAGCCATCAAGAAAAAACCAACTGAAACACAAAACGCATTTGAACTGAGAAAACTCGCCTTTACTCACCAGATGGATGAACTGGAGAGATTATTTGCCGAGTCAAAAAAAATGGTCATTGGCTGGACGACTGATGCCACAGCGAATGAAGGTCGCCTGGAATTTACCTTAAAAGCCATTGAAGGCACTTCGCTGGAAACCAGCATCAAGCAGTTTGCCGTTAAGCCAAGTTATTTTGCCAATGTTCCAGTCAAACAGGATGGCATTCTCAATGGGAGAATTAATCATCCGCTGGATGAAATGCGAAAAGCAAATTTCACCGCTTTTTTCAAATTGCTCCAGCCCACGCTAAAAGAACGCATCCAGAATAATAAGAAACTGTCAGAGGAACAACAAACCGCAGGCAGCAAAGTGAGCGACCTTATCATTCAGATACTTGACGCTGGTAAAGAAGCAGCTCTGATTGATGGTTTTATCGATTCGAATCCGGTTACTGACGGTAAATACGTCATGCTGGGGGGGATTCGATCAAAGGATGGCGCCAAGCTCAGAGAGATTGTTGAGTTGCTTCCCAAAGCGCTTATCGACCAAACGGTTGAACTTGATGTCGTAAAAGAAGAGGGGCTGAATATTCATAAAATCAACATTAGAGCTCAACAACAGGCTGGTTTTGAGGAACTGTTTGGCACAGGCGAGGCATTATATGCAGGAAGTACACCCGATGCGCTCTGGATGGCTGCTGGTCCTGAGGCAGTAGAACGTATCAAAGCTGCTGTGAAGCAGGTCTCAGATGCGCCTCCCGAAAAAGTCAGCCCGAATGTGATAGAGTTGAATGTGAAGACACTTCCCTGGCTGAAACTGATAAACAAGCTACGGGAAAAGAAAGGAAATCAGGCATTACGTGATATGGCGTTACAATCTCTCACCAATGCCGATGACACATTTACATTTGTCATGAAGCGAGAAGACGATTCCATTGATGGTAAAGCGAAGTTGGATAAAGGTATTTTAAGACTCATTGGTAATATCATCGCCAAGTTCTCAAAAGAAACCCTGTAAACGACTTTCAGCATCAGATAAAGCGAAACCCGTACGGACTACAGTCTGTACGGGTTTTTTAGTTGTTTGATTTGAGACCTGAGTACTGTCCTGACTCAGCTCTAAAGCAGGCTACCGACTTGTGAGCCTTGGTACAAGGAAAGATTAATCCCAATCTTCCATCAACTCTTGCAATTGTTCTTCTTCAGTTTGATCTAAAGGCAAATCCGTCAACTGATCTTGAACGGAACAGGGGTTCGCGTTAATAGACCGACGCTCAATAATCTGTCCCTCAGCGTTTTGATTAGTCGTGCCAACAAACGGAGACTCATTTTGTCGCTTGGATGAATGGGGAGTCTTCACACTCGGCATGAAACTCGGTTGGGCGAATTTTCGTACTTTGTCCAAAAACTCCGACTTGGAAAAACTGGTTTTGATTATGTAATCATTTGCACCACCCTGAATTGCAGCAATGACAGTTTCCTTGCTTGCGTCAGATGTCAACATGATAATCTTTGTCTTATTAAGCAGGGGATGCGAACGAAATGCCTTTAATGTTTGCAAGCCATCCCACACAGCCATCTGAACATCCACAATGGCTACGTCTGGAGGATATTCCAATGCTTTATAAAACCCTTGTGAACCATCACTGGCAACAGAAACAAAGTACTCTCTGCGCAAAAATGATACCATTAGATTGCGAAAGAGTGGATCATCGTCAATCACCAGGATACGGGCATTTGATTTTTCTGATGCTTTTAGCATGAGAGGAACCTACTAAGAATAAAATCTCAACTTAAGACTTGTTGGAAGGATGAATTGAATCGAAGACCTCGTTTAAAACAAGTAACATCTCCTGAGAACGATCATCCAACCCTATGTTTTCAGGAACTTTTATATTCTGATCTGGTTGTGATATTTCAAGATCTGATTCTACTAATAGCTCTGCATTGCTCATGGCAAATTCTCTCAACTTTTTTGACGATTCCAATTTGTAAAGGACCATATCAAATGCATACCCATGTGATGTCCATTGGTAAAAAAATAGGTCAACTTTAGACAAATGAGCGATCTTTCTGAGAAAAACAGCCTAGAAAAAGGTTGCTTAACACAAGCATTCCACCCAGTCTGCAAAATCCGAATAGAGAGTCAAGCAATTAAAACTGTTGGTCTAATAAGAATTAACGAAACTACTTACTATCAAACTTGATAGTTCCATCCCAATCTACTGGAGGGATTCGATTCGTGCGAGTAATTTGCAATGCAAGAAAATCCTGTGCACGGTCAGAAGGGGGAATCGCATGGAGCAATCGAAACGATTCTTCCCATTCTCCTTCAACAAAACAATCGACGGCTGTTTCGTAACATGCGACTTGCTCATCAGTGAGCGTTTCTGATTGTGACTCCGGTGGAAGCAGCTCGCTCACGATGACTGGTTTTTCCATTCCATATGGCAGAATCTGTCCCAGCTTACGTACCCGACCTTCCTCCCGATCCATCTTACTCCTTACAATTTGCGCTGTTGCTTCATCCATTAAAACCGGAACGCGTAAATGCTTCGTCAAACCCTCCAAACGGCTGGCCAAGTTGACGACCGGTCCGAACACAGTCACCTTGACCTGGTCACTGGTTCCAATTTTGCCTGCGACCGCTCTTCCATGCGCAATTCCGATCCCCATGCGAAAATCGGATAGCGGGTGATCTGATTGTAATTTGATCTGCTCAAAGGCTGTGCGTATTGCCAAAGCAGCGCGGCAGGCATCAAGGGGGGCCAGGTCGGAAGAGAAGGGCCATCCCCAAAATCCTAACGCTGCATCGCCCTGAAAATCGCCAGTCACACCTCCAAATTCAAGGATATGCGACGTCATGATACCTAAGGCCTGACTGACTCGGTCCAGTAAGCCAATTAAATCTTCAGAGGAATCTTCGGCATGCTGGCTGAAACCTCTCAAGTCGCAAAACAAAACGGTGACATCACATTCCCTGGGTTCCAGAATCTCAGTATTCAGGTCATCACCGATGGCAGCTAAAATAGGAGGAGCAAAAAATTGTCTGAGACCAGCCTG
>Ga0222668_1000129_pt1 | contig 54631 bp, 41 predicted proteins | sample AntAcemetagen728_FD_179823 | JGI IMG/M metagenome (GOLD analysis project Ga0222668, IMG submission 179823) | Saline water microbial communities from Ace Lake, Antarctica - #728 | ecosystem: Environmental > Aquatic > Non-marine Saline and Alkaline > Saline | place: Antarctica: Ace Lake...
GATTCCATAGTCGTGTTGAAGTCGTGGTTACAAAAATAATCCAATCAACGCTGCCCTCAAACGCCATATTCTCAATTGAATCTATTATTTGAGAGCGTCAGCAAACGGTGAGCCGAACAGTATTGCGACTCGCCTTCCAGTGCTTCGCGGCCGTGCCAACTCCTTTTGCGAACTGTGTTGATCACAGAAAATCCGAATGCGCTGTTCGGTTCGAAAGGATACTGTTTCACATTTTCGAAGCCGCGGAATCCCTTGGGGCGATTCAAAATAAATTTAGGAGACAGGTTTCGCTTGTAAATGATAGTTCCCAGATCCAACTGCGAGCGATCGCGGGGCAGGGCAATCTGGAACGTGACAATCTTTTTACGGGTGTCTGGATGCGGCGTGATGAAGTAACCCGGCTTTTCACGCATCAGACTCAACCTGGGAAACGCTTCAATCTGGTTCACGTCTTTCGGATCGATGCCATACCGATAACTGATGCCAGAACTAAGCCGGTTGAAGACCGCTTTTTTCAACTCAGGCGCATTCAACGCGTTGCGAATTCCGGTCCAGAGTTCGTGCTTTCGCTCTGTCAGATTTTCGTCGATGTTTTCGGCTGACAATTGAAATTCGAACCGATTCGACTCGCCATTTTCCATGATATGGCGCTTGCCCATGGTGGTGTAGACAGAATCTTCGGGGAGCAGGTCAATCAGATCTGCATAAACGTCCTGAGGAAAAATGTCGCGAACGCTGATGTGCGGATAAGGATCATCACAGGGATCAACGGCACTCAGACGGGTGATCATGTGCGATAAAACGTGCTGGGTAATCTGTGAACTGGCAGAGGGGGATACAAGTTCCATCGTTATTACTACTTTCTGATTCTAGACAATCATAAACGTGCGGGGGTTAACGCGATCAGGTCCGGGTGGAGGGTAGATCAGTGAATGGAGACAAGCAGCAGATTTTCTGACTGCCCTTTCCCGGGATGTTTGTGAATCCATTCTCTGTGTGCCGTAGCAAAGTTTCGATGTTACGAACGCTCTCTTCTGGACCGACTGGAATAAGGGTGCGTATGTTAAGCCATTTTCTCAATCTCAGAAATACCAATTAATTATAAAATGAGACAAACAGGTCGAGAAAGATTTCCCTGTAATTTCTGGCGGAAAACAGCCTCGAGTACAAATAGGCTGTCTGGGATTATTTGGAAAAAGTGGGCGAATCATCGTCTCAGAAACTCGATGAGAGCCTGATTTGAATTCTCGGCCGTGCCGAATATCGACCCTTTTAAGGCATTCGCTTTAAAACATTGTCGGGGTAACGAACATTACCCGGTCATTAAATGTGCATAAACTTGGTGAGTCAATCTAAGAAACGATCTCAGAGCTTCTACTAAGGGGATACCCTGCTAAAATACTCGCGAACGTGAAGATCTACTAATGGCGAATGCCCTACGTATAACCAAAATGTATCCGCACTGTCGAAAGTGATTAAATTGATAAAACCTTCTTCAACCAAATCTGACCCAAATGCTTTTGAAAGAAATGCGATTTGCGAATTCGTTTGGCCTAGAATGTTTATAGTTTCTTCGAAAGTCCAGCCTTCGAGAACGCGTTCTTTGCCTTCTTTTTTAAACCTAATTTCAGGCATCGAGAATACAGCACGCGTCTCTTCGTAGTGGATAGTCATCTTACCCATCAAAAGTTCGAGTCCGACGATATTGTCCTTAGTCAGTCTACACTCCGCGTCAATGTGTTGCTTCGTTAGTTGCCAATTTGATTTCCAGGTTCCGTCAAGGTTTGATGTGAAGTCCATATCTTGTCCTGAATCAGCTGGGATCGTAGTCATGACAACCTCATACTTCAAATACATTTAATACTGATTTCAGACTAATTCTGTAGGCAGAGCATCCACTTTAATTTTTTTCTGCTCTGACGAGATGATAATAGTTTAGTGAGCAATGTTCAAAGGTCATTCTTTTGGCCTGTCGTTTCCAGAGCGAATATCCACTTACTTCGATACTAGAACGCGAAACAGGAGATATGATTTTGTCTAATGCCCGGGTAACGGTGTTTACCCGGGCATTATTTTTAACGAGTTTAAGAAAGGAATCATGGCGTTCATTACTGGATAACGCCGGTTAATGACGATTGATACTAGACAGAAATCCTGATAAAGTTTGACAGAATCAAATACTGTCTATCAATAGTCAGCCGCACAACGGGTTCCCCGAATGGGTTTTTAGCAAGAACATGCCTGAAACTAAAGTTATCACAATACCGACCGAATCGCCTACCGATAAAGGTTCGTCGAGTGAACTTTCGAGAGTTGACCCATGCTCGGATGAGCTTACCGCCCTGTTGAGTGAGGGCTGGCATGTGTCGCACGTTGTCCCCATACAAGCGGGGCATGTTGTGGATCGTTCCTCAGGGGCTGGCCCCAGTTTGGCGGGCTTATAGCTACACGCGACAAGTGCTGGTATTTCTGGAACGTAATTAGAGTGGAAAGACCGACGTGATAGCCGTGAAATTCATCGACTTGGGCTGAAGGCCATCTCAGGGGATAATGCGATCGAAATGATGCATGGGTTCTGACTGTTGTGTTTTTAACGACCGTTTTCAAGGCGTGCGTTTTAAAACATTGTCGGGGTAACGAATATTCCCCCAAGATCGTTTAGGCGCGCTTGGTCATTTCTCTCTCTCTCCAATGCCATGCGTAACGGCGATTATCCCGGCATTTATGATAATTGCGGAAAAGGAAATGATGTGTCAATAAATGACTGTTGAAGAGATACAGCAACGGATCGAACAATACGCATTGTTACGAGGACTCGTTATATCTGAGTTTGAATTTGATGATGTGTGTGATTTCAACCGAACAGCTTTCTGGCTATAGGATGAACAAAGACAAACCAGAGCCCACTGACGAAAGCAAAGGTGGCGGGAAGCGCATAAAGTGGTTGAATGAGATCAGGCACTATAAAATATCCAATGCCCGAGCCAATCATAAAGAGGAAGGGAAGATACCAGCAGGCGGGATACATCCAGCATGCTTTTGTCAGTTGACGAGTTCGATCGCGACTCCGCGAAAAGGGATCTTCTTCTACCTCCGCATACTTTAAATCAAAATTCACGGTGACAATTAAGAATGGTGATAGAAAGAAAACCGACCCGATGAATGAGGAGATTAGCGTTGACTCGGAATGTGTAAACTGAAACCAGGGAAGACTTCCGGCACAGGCAAAGACAACCATACAGAGTCCGTACATAAGTGCCAGAACGCCGAAGAGGAAGGTGATATTAATCATCTATATTCTTATTGGAGCAGAATAAAGAACCGATATACTGTGACTATCGCTAGATAAAATAGCATTAAAATCATCATCTTACAATTCTTGTAGTAGACAGATCATAGGTACTGTCGGGAAACGAGGGTTACCCCGATAGTATTTGCTTGCGAGATCCCTGGAACAATGACTGGGTAACGATTGTTTGCCCGGTTACTTTCTTTTATAAAAAAGGTTAGGCAACACATGGAACACGAACTCCCTGAATTTCGAGTCATTCTTGAACGTGTGCCTGATGGTGAAGAGGCATATCCCACGGATGATGATACACCGCACTACGAATACCAGGGGCGCCGAACGAAACTCGGCGGCAGACCTGACTGGATGCAAGGCGATGAGGAAGATTGTCCGACCTGTCCTCATTGTGAAAAGGATGTTACATTTGTCGCCCAAATCGACTCAATTGAACATGACTGGCGTTCGAACCCTCATCGTGTCGATTGTCTGTCTAAGGAACAGAAATGGATGTTCGGTGATGTTGGCATGATTTATGTCTTCTTTTGCTTTGATTGCCTTGAGTCTATCGCAGTCTTCGAATGTGGCTAAGCGCATCTCATCTCCACGAATGAGAGCGTGACGAACCGACTAAAATAGATTCTGAGTAATGACCGGTTTAATTCTTGTTACCCGGTCACTTTTTAAGAGAGACAAAATGAAAAGATTAACTGAAAAACAAAAACAGATTCTCAGCTTCATTCGCGTCTTCAAAGCCAAGACGGGATTTGGTCCCACGGTCAGGGAGATCGGTGATGCGTTTGGAATGAAGTCGACCAATGGCGTCTCTGATCATCTCAAAGCGATCCAGGCGAAAGGCAGACTGAAACGAACTGAGTTCATGCCCCGCGGGATCGAAGCCCTGGACGATCTGCGAATCCGGTTTCACGGCGATGTGGCTTAGCTGTTCAAATCATGGATGGCCACAGGACGCATCTGTGGGAGGGACGTGGGGGTTCCTCTGTGTTTTGTCTTACGAGCGCGTTTTTCCATTCACTGTTGGCAAGCCAACAGTGGCACACAGACGTCTGTTGTTGTCGGGGAATTTGCATTCTGATGAGGGGCTGGTTTTGTGGGAGGGTACGTGGGCTCCTCTATTTCTTGCATCACGAGAGTGTTTTCTCATGCACTGTTGGCAAGCCAACAGTGGCACGCGGATGTCTGTTGTTGTTGGGGATGGGTGATGCTGTTTTCTTTGAAAAATTCTGTCTTCTTTTTGGTTCCTGCAACAGTGCGTCTGCTTAATCCTCTAACAAATTCTGTCCCGATTCTGGTGAGCGGGATTGCTTTGCCTGTTGTTCGATTTCGTTTGCTTCGCTGAGCAAATCCCCTTCCGCTTCGTTGGCCGAGGCTGATTCTTCTCCCGATGGCGGCTGCGGTTGTGCTATCACTACAGTCTCAGTGATGTCGTCGCGTTCTGAACTCATCCGCACCGGCACCCCATCGGGAAAGACGATTTCGCGTGCCTCATCTGGCATCGAAATTCCTGCCTGGTCGAACGCGAGTTTGGTGAGTCGAATGACAGCCGAACGTACTTTGAACGTGCTGAATTCGGCGGTGTTGATCCAGAAATAAACCCTTAGATTGACAGTCGCAGCGCCGAGCGACTCCACCAGCACCATTGATTCCGGATCGGCGACGATGGCGGGATGATCCTCAAGAACCTTTAAGGCGATCGTTTGTGCTTTCGAAATGGTGTCGGCGTAACCGATCCCGATCTGGAAATCGAAGCGGGTATTCGGATTGGCCGTAAAGTTGGTGATGACTTCTTTGTAGATGGTGGCGTTGGGAATCTGAACGTGGTTTCCCTCAAGCGTCATCAGCAAAGCAGAGCGGGTGTTGACACTTTGCAGATAGCCTTTGTGGCCCGCGACCTCGATCAGATCACCCATCACGAAAGGTCGCTGGATGCTGATCAAGATACTGGCGAGAAAGTTTTCGGCGATATCGCGAAAGGCGAATCCGATCACCAGAGCGATCAGTCCTGTGCCTCCCAGAACCGTCATCGCCAGACGCGTTAAACCTGAAATCTTCAGGACGAGGTAGAGTCCGAGCAGAAAGACCGGGATAGCCGCCGCCCGCGAAACGACGTTTCCCAGCAAGAGGCTTTTCATCCGCCTTTGAAACAGACCGGCCGTCAGTCTGGCTGTCCAGCCACTGGCCCACCAGCTCACTACGAGGAACAGGATTCCGACCAAAATCAGCGGACTGTTTTGAACCGTCTTCGAACCGAGAGTCGTGAGTTCACCAAACGCATCCGAGAGGTCCCACATTGATTTTTGATCGACCTCGATACGATTGACGACGGCTACGACATCCTGGGTTTTGGTAGCCAGTTTTGCCGCCCACTCCTTGTGCGGTTCTGTATCTACCAGACCTGAGAGAAATACGACACCTTCGTCAACGTGCGCTTCTGGTTGTTTGAACCACCCGGTCGCTTCCAGAATCCGAACCAACCGTAATTCAATCTCGGCGTCACCCGCCACGGGATTCACGTCGACCTTCTCGGGAGTTTCCGGAGCTTCCGTGTCGATGGTTTCCGGTGGGGCCTGTGGCGGGGGCTGATCCTGCGCAGCGGCAGGTGACATTGCAATTTGATAAATGACAAAAACAACACAGAGAAAGTGCCGAGATCTCCCTCCCCACGAGCTGCTCATGCTTGAGTGTTGCTTGAGCGCACAGAGGAAACGATTCGTGTTCGGTGTCGATTCAGTTCTGCTCATACGATTTCCTCTGGCAAATCAGGATGGAATTTATAAAGTAAGCCCCTTGTATACGTTGGATTCTCACCGAAAACGAGGGGCGGACTTGTTGTAAAACGGAATTGTCTTTCTCCAGACTGCTTCCCGGAATGAATGACTGCTACATTATAGGGATCTTGGAAATAAACAAGGTAACCGATTTGCATTTTGTATGGAAGCATTTGACTGAATCGTCGTTTGAGAATGAATCCGTTCCTGATTATATGACAGGAGCCTGAGGGATATCTGGTAGGATTTTTTGACGGGGAATTCACATTCTGATGAGGGGCTGGTTCTGTGGGAGGCACTTGGGGCTCCTCTGTTTTTTGTCTTACGAGAGTGTTTTCCCATGCACTGTTGGCAAGCCAACAGTGGCACACGGACGTTTGTTGTTGTCGGGGGGGATGCGGTTCTGTTTGATATGACTGTGGGATGTTCATCTGCGTGGGAGTGGTGAGATCTGGTGGGATTTGTTGACGGGGAATTCACATTCTGATGAGGAGCTGGTTCAGAGGCAGTGCACGTGGGGCATCCTCTATTTTTGCATTACGAGAGTGTTTTTCCATGCACTGTTGGCAAGCCAACAGTGGCACACAGGCGTCTGTTGTTGTCGGGGGGGATGCTGTTCTGTTAGATATGACTGTGGGATGTTCATCTGCGTGGGAGTGGTGAGATCTGGTGGGATTTGTTGACGGGGAATTCACATTCTGATGAAGGGCCGGTTCTGTGGGAGTGCACGTGGGGCATCCTCTATTTTTTGGCTTAGGAGAGTGTTTTTCCATGCACTGTTGGTAAGCCAACAGTGGCACACAGGCGTCTGTTGTTGTCGGGGGGGGATGCGGTTCTGTTTGATTTGACTGTGGGATGTTCATCTGCGTGGGAGTGGTGATATCTGGTAGGATTTGTTGACGGGGAATTCACATTCTGATGAGGGGCTGGTTCAGAGGCAGTACACGTGGGGCATCCTCTATTTTTGCATTACGAGAGTGTTTTTCTATGCACTGTTGGCAAGCCAACAGTGGCACACGGACGTCTGTTGTTGTCGGGGTGAGGTGATGCTGTTTCGTTTGTTTTCTCTGTGGTTTCCTGCTCGCTGCGCTCGACCCGGATGTGCATCCGGGCCTACCCATTGTTTGATTTCTTTGAGACTTCCTGGAGTGCGACTGCTTGGGGGTTATTTTCTGGAAGGGCGTGGGGCGGTCAAGGGGAACGACAAACATTGGTTGGCGAAGGGGTGTTGATATGTGCCGATTTCATGGTGATAAAATACGGTGTCGGGATGAAGTGCTGCGAAGCGAGTTGATAACTGAGGTGCAGGTGCGCAGGCTTTTTGAAAATGTGTCTGAAACGAGGAGCTTTTATGGTGCTGGTTTTTTCACTCGTACCCATGCTTCAACCGAATTTGCAATGTTCACGCGCGCGACGCAAGTGAGAGAGCAGATCATGGCGAGTGCCGCGCAGGCGTCAAGGGGAGTCTATTCAGTTAGACTGTGTCCCGTTTTACTGTAGCGTCTCCAAGGCCATTTGGGACGGGGCTCGGATCTCCAGGTTTCGGTTTTTCGCCATTAAGCCAGAATGTCTTTCACCAGATGATCTTCATCCGCGGGGCCGATGAGTCGTTGGTCTAAGCCTTGGTAGGGGACTTTCAACTTGCGGGCGTGGAGGCCGGTGAGGTGCAGGATGGTGGATTGCAGATCGTGGACGCTGGTTTTCTTTTCGGCGACGAAGTAACCAAGTTCGTCGGTTTCGCCGTAGGACATGCCGGCTTTGACGCCGCCGCCGGCCATCCAGATGGTGTAGCAGTGCGGATGGTGATCGCGTCCGAGGAATTTAGAGCCGTTGCGTTCTTCGTTCATCGAGGTGCGTCCGAATTCGCCGCTCCAGACGATGAGCGTTTCGTCGAGCAAGCCACGCTGTTTGAGATCGGTGATCAAGGCATACATCGAGCGGTCGATGTCTTTGGTTTTGTTGGGAACGCCGGTGATGAGATCGTTGCCCGCTCCTGTGCCATGCATGTCCCAGCCGTAATCGAAGAGTTGAATATAACGCACGCCGCGTTCGACCATACGACGGGCGAGCAGGCAATTATTTGCGAAGGAAGGAGCAGCGCCGGTGGTGCCATACAGTTCGTGTGTTTCTTTGGTTTCACTGGCGAGATCGACGGCTTCGGGGACCGACATCTGCATACGGAACGCGAGTTCGTACTGATTGATGCGGGTCAGCGTTTCGGGATTGCCGAACTGTTTGAGTTCGAATTCATTCAGCGATTTAAGTGCATCCAGACTGCGACGGCGGACGTCGCGGTTGATGCCTTTGGGATTGGTGACGTAGAGAATTGGATCGCCGGTTGTGCGGCATTGCACACCCTGATAAACCGAAGGCAGGAAGCCGCTGCCCCAGAGACTTTTTCCGCCACTGGGATCGCTGCCGCCACTGAGCAGGACCATGAAGCCGGGCAGATTTTTGTTTTCGGAACCGAGACCGTAGGTGATCCAGGAACCCATCGAGGCACCCCCGAAGCGGGGAGAGCCGGTATAGAGGAACAGTTGGGCGGGCGCATGATTGAATTGGTCGGTGTACATCGACTTGATGACGGTTACATCGTCGGCCACTTTCTGGAAGTTCGGCAGCAGTTCGCTCATCCACGTACCGGATTCGCCGCACTGCTGGAACTTGTAAGGCGTGCCCAGCATTTTGGGGTGCCCTTTGATGAATGGAAAGCCGCGACCTTTGAGGAACGAATCGGGGCAGGGCTGCATGTTGCGTTTGATCAACTCGGGTTTATAGTCGAACAGTTCCTGCTGCGGAGGCGAGCCGGCCATGTGCAGAAAGATGACGCTTTTCGCTTTGCCCGGAATGCGGAATTTGGGTGCGTGCGTGTCTGTGCTTTCAGGCTTATTGGCAGACGCACTTTGGTTATCGCCCAGCAGCGCACTGAGGGCCATCGCACCGATGCCGGTGGAACCTTGGGACAGAAAGTGCCGTCTCGTAACGGCCTGTAAATGTAGTTGATTCAGATTCATGACTTTATCCTTTGGTGAGAACGCCATCCAGATTGAGTAGAACGTTGGCGATGACGGTCCAGGCTGCCAGTTCCGATTTGTTATATTGATCCGGTAAGGGATTCAACGAATTCTCAACGAGTTTCGCTGCTTCCTCGGGATGTGCTGTGTAGTAGGCTAGTTCCGATTCATAGAGTTTCAGTAACGGTTCGATTTGTTCGGGCTGCGCGGGACGAATCAGACAGAGTTTTAAGCCGTACTCGATACGGGACCGCGGAGTGTCGCCGCCTTCCTTGAAAATACGCAGTCCCAGTGCCTGAGAGATTTCAATGAAGACGGGGTCGTTCATCGTGATCATAGCTTGTAGCGGCGTGTTGGTGCTGATGCGTCTGATCGTACAGATTTCCCGGCTCGGGGCATCGAAGGTTGCCATCGAGGGGTAGGGGACGGTACGACGCCAAAAGGTATAGAGACCTCTGCGAAAGCGGTCGTCATTTTTGCTGGTGGCCCAGGTGCGTTGACCGTTAAACGCGGCGCGCCAGATGCCCTCGGGTTGAACGGGATAAACGGAAGGACCGCCGACTTTTTGCTTGAGCAGTCCGCTTAAGGCGAGTGCCTGATCGCGAATCATTTCGGCTTCGAGACGATAACGCGGGCCACGGGAGAGAAGCTGATTGCGGGGGTCTTTCTGGATGTGTTCCGGCGTGGTCGTGGAATCCTGTTGGTAGGTGTTCGACATCACAATCGTTTTGAGCAGGGCTTTCCTGTTCCAGCCGTTCTGGACAAATTCGGTCGCCAGCCAGTCAAGCAGTTCGGGATGGCTGGGAAGTTCCCCTTGCGTGCCGAAGTCTTCTTCGGTGATGACCAGGCCCGCACCGAATAACTGCGACCAGTAACGATTGACAGCGACGCGAGCCGTGAGGGGATTCGCAGGATCAGTCAGCCACTTGGCAATGGCGATTCGGTTTGAAGGTGTTTTTTCGGGTACCGGATTGAATGCGCTGAGGACCGCAGGTTCAACCACATCGCCGGGAGACAGGAAGCTGCCGCGGACCATGATGTGAGTTTTCCGCTGTTTGTCGGTCGGCAGTTCCTGCATGATCGGAAGCTGCGGATATTTCGGTTTGGATTTTTGGAGCTGCGCGATCTGATCCCGCGTTGGTTTGAGTGCGGGCGCGATACCGCGGTAATAGGCGGCTAGCTTCTTTTGTTGTGTCGGCTTACGATCTTCCGGTTTGGTGTCGACGATGGCCAGAATGTCGTCGGGCACTTTGAGTCGCGGCTCGAGTTTAGATTCGGTCGTATAAGACAGGCGGAAGTGTCCTAACGCGTATTGCGGATCTTTATAGTTGTGTGTGAGGGTGATGATCAGCCGCTGTTTCCCTGTGGCGGCGACGGGGGTGTTATCGGGAATAAAGTACGCGCTGTGTGCTTTTCCGGATTGCGGTGCGATGCCCCAACCTTTCTGGTTCTTGCTGGCGGGGTCAATGGCGGCGCTGACGGGGAAACCGGCTTGTGAGAAGGAAGCAAACGCTCGTTTCAGTGGAACTGTTCGATGGCTGGAGAGTGCCAGCGTGGTACTCGGTTTAGGAGCAGCCGCGACGACCGTCTGCCAGACCAGTTTGCGTTTCGCATCGAGCAGACTGACTTTGAAGTTCGCGAGTCGTTCGCCAGAGCCGTCGGTGCGGTTCCAGATTATGATCTGCTCAAGCGGGGAGTCTGCTTTCAGGTCGAGTTCCCACCAGGATTTGGCTTCGGTGGCAGTGTGAGTGGTCGATTTCGCATTGAAAAAGTGACCATCGGTATTGCCATCAACGGCCAGTTTCGCTGGTCCGCTATGTGTGGTGCTGGATTGGGAAGCGACGCCTTGAGCGGCGATGTTTTTGCCCGCTTGGAAGACCTGGACTTCGGCGAGGGAGAGAATCTGTTTTTTGTTGCCCTGATGTTCGATTCTCAGGAACTGCCCTTTGACGGGGGGGGCTTCTTCCTGTGCGGGCCGCGATTCGACTTTGATTTCTGATAAGACAAAATTGCCATCCGTGGCGCGGCCCGGTCCGTTTGATTTTAAACTTGTATCCGGAATTCCTTCGAGACGCAAGGCTTTGAATGTGGGAACAGCAAGATCGGTTTCAATGGTATAAGTTTCTTTGGCAGCCGGTCCCGATGCGAGAATTGATCCATCTTCCTGAATCTGGAACTTTGTTGTTGCCGCCGATGATTTCGCTGACAGTGGCGTGAGAATGTTCCAGTTCGGCTTGGCATGCAGGGTTGATTCCCACTGCTGCTGTGCCTGTTCGAGTTCTTTTGAAGTTGTTTGCAATTGTTGATTGAGGGCCGCAATATTCGCATCAACGCGTTTGGTTTCTTCCAGCATTGCTGACGTGGGCGCAGAGATGGTCGGGGCATCCGTTGGTTGATCGTTGTCGGCAGTTTGATTGAAAAACGCGTAGAGCTGATAGTATTCTTTCTGCGAGATCGGATCGTATTTGTGGGTATGGCATTTGGCACAACCCATCGTGAGCCCCATCCAGACCTGGATGGTGGTGTCGACGCGGTCAGTGATGGCTGCGGTTCGGAATTCTTCGTCGTCGGTACCCCCTTCGGTGTTGGTCATTGTGTTCCGATGAAAGGCGGTGGCGACTTTTTGTTCGAGAGTGGCGTGGGGCAAGAGGTCGCCTGCCAATTGTTCGAGCGTGAATTGATCGAAGGGTTTGTTCTGGTTGAATGCAGAGATCACCCAGTCCCGATAACGCCAGATGGTCATTCTCAACGGATCAGAACCGTAACCTTTCGAGTCTGCATAACGGGCGAGGTCGAGCCATTTGCGTGCCCAGCGTTCACCGTAGGCGGGATCGCTCAGAAAACGATCGACGAGTTTTTCATAAGCGTCGGGCGAACTGTCGTTAATAAACTGATCTACTTCTGCCAGAGTCGGCGGGAGCCCGCGCAGATCGAAGCTCAGGCGGCGAATGAGCGTATGACGGTTTGCTTTGGGATTCGGTTTTAAGCCCGCGTGTTCCAGTTGTGCCAGGATGAAATAATCGATGTCATTGACGGGCCAGTCTTTCAATTTGACGGCAGGCTGTTTTGGGCGCTGTGGTGGAATGAAGGACCAGTGCCGGGCGTAGGGGGCACCTTGTTCGATCCAGGCTTTGATTTTCGCGATCTGAGACGCGGTCAGTTTCTCGCCTACATCGGGCGGAGGCATGACTGTGGATTCATCGGACGAAATGATGCGTTGAAAGAGTTCACTCTGCTTTACGTTCTGAGGAACAATCGCGTGCGTGTCACTATCCAGTTTCGCGATGGCGGATGATCTTTGGTCGAGCCGCAGGTCTGCTTCGCGTGTGCCTTCGTCGGGGCCGTGACAGTGAAAACAGTTCTTGGACAATATTGGGCGGATATCGCGATTGAAGTCGACGTCTACTGCTTGTTTCCCAGGCGCGGCCGGTTTGCCAGACGCGGACGGATTTTCTGCCAGCAGGGTGCTACTGCTGAGAGCAACACACGCCACTACAATTCCAATGAGAGAGAATCTCGGCGAGAGATCAAACATAGGTATTCACCTTCAGGAAGGAGTGCAACGCGGATGCACCGGGTGAATCACCTCAGTTAATGAGATGAAGCAGAGTCTGTGGCACATCAAACATTACGATTTCAGGTTTGGTGACACCAGTCCGTCGGTATGTAAACTAACGGTAGCCGCCTGTTTGGGAAACGGGCAGCAGGTAAGTTAAAACATTTCAAGTGGCGCAAGCACCAACTGTTATCTTAACTTCCTTTATGAGCAGATGCAAGAAAATGTCCTGTTTCGTTAAGAGAGCTATTAAACAGGCATCAACGGCGATCGGAGTTTTATTCAATTCCTAAATTACGTTCGATGTTCCGGGCCTTGGAACTCATGACGTACTGTTGCCACCAGGGGTCAGGATCTGATTCTTTCGGGCGATCGCCGCGTGCTTCATCGCCCACAGAACTCCACTGGTCGATTTCATCTTCGCCGCTCCAGTCAGAATCGAATGGTTTTGGTTTGAAGGCTCGCATCGTCTCGCGGTTGAGTTCCGCGATGGGATCCATGATTGCAGTGCATCCCGAACTGAAAAATAACGCCGGAGAGAGGACGATACACGTCAAAACAAACGATTTCATGAGATGTTCCTCCATACAATCATCGCCAGATAAGGACAGGAACCGCCTCAGCCGTTAAGATTGATGGTCAACAATGTAGTAATGTGAGATATCTTGAGTAGGGATGAAGATCCCTGTGAGAGAAGAGAGTCGGCATTTTACTGATTTGGTCAACTGCGCCTACCCCTTTTTTTCGGGGTTGGTTTTAAAACTGAATTCAGCCATACATCGAGGAGATCACGTGGATTCCGCTTTAGATATACTTGTCGTCGCGCCGCATCCGGACGATGCAGAAATCAGCGTCGGGGGGACGCTTCTGGCGTGCAAACAGCAGGGGCTCCGAGTAGGAGTCATTGAATTAACCAATGGAGAACCAACGCCTTACGGCAGCCCGGAAATCCGCAAGCAAGAGACAGCGGCTGCGACGCAGGTTCTGGATCTGGATTGGCGGGAAAGCCTGGGGCTGCCGAATCGGAGTCTGGAATCCAGTCTGGAAGCCCGGCGGGAATTGGCCGTCGTCTTTCGTACCCAGCGTCCGAAAGTGATTTTGGCGCCGTTTTGGGAGGATGTGCATCCCGATCATGTGTCTGCCAGTCATCTGACGGATGCGGCCCGGTTCTGGTCGAAGCTCAGTAAAACGGATATGGCAGGGGAGCCTTATTGGCCGCCTCAGATTTATTATTTCTGGAGCATCCATCTGCGAATTCATCCCAAACCGAGCTTTGTGTTTGATATTTCTTCGCAGATCGACCAGAAAATGCAGGCGATTCGGTGTTATGAAAGCCAGATGCTGACGGGGCGGCCTACTGAACATCCGACTGTATTAGATGATATCAAAGACCGCGCCCGTTACTGGGGCTGGTCGATTCATCGAGGTTATGGTGAACCTTTTGCCAGTCGAGAAGAAGTCGGATTAGCAAGTTTTCAGCCATTACTATCTACGAAATGAGCGTAAAGAGTGACGAAAGTGTGGATTTACCGAGTTGCGAAACCGAAATTGATTCAGGAGGAAAATAACCCTCGCAAGCGGTCGATTTCAGGTTCAACCTTGAATGTTCGTACTTTTATCGGTTACACTTTGATAAAGAATACTTAATAAGAACGACCGTATGGCAAAGCCGAAACGAAAATTGGTAGTGGTTTCAGGATCTCTCTACAAGATTATCAATTTGAAGGGCTTTTCTTCGACCCCACCTATAGTGCACAGTGCAATCCTTCCATTGACATTACATTGAGGAGAAAAAAGAAGATGTCTCAACATTCTCGTCGCGAATTTCTTGAACAATCGATGTTTGCTGCAGCCAGTGCGGCAGCCTTGGGTTCTTCAATCCCTCATCTCTCTGCAGCCGAAAAGCAGTCGAGCAGCCCGAATGAAAAACTGCGCGTGGCATTACTGGGTGTCAATGGACGTGGTCAGTCTCACCTGAATGCTTTCACGGGCCGTAAAGATACAGAAGTGGTTGCGATTGTCGATCCTGATGAAAGTGTCGGCATGACCAAAGGGGTCGGAAACGTTTACAAGAAGACCAACAAAAAGCCTACCTACTACAAAGATCTGCGAAAAGCCTTCGACGATCAGAAAATTGATATCGTCAGTATCGCGACTCCCAACCATTGGCACGCACTCGGTGCAATCTGGGCCATTCAAGCTGGTAAAGATGTCTATTGTGAAAAGCCCGTCAGTCACAATGTGAGCGAAGGACGACGCATTGTCGAAGCTGCTCGCAAGCACAATAAGATTGTTCAGACTGGAACACAGTGCCGCTCGCAACCCGGTTTGATTGATGCAATCAAGTTTGTCAAAGCCGGTGGTATCGGCGACGTCAAACTGGCTCGTGGTACCTGCTACAAACGACGAAAGTCAATCGGCCCTAAAGGGAATTACGATGTGCCAGCCAGCGTCGATTATGATCTCTGGCTTGGACCTGCTCCGATGGCACAGTTGACCCGTAAACGATTCCATTATGACTGGCACTGGCAGACACCTACTGGTAACGGTGACCTGGGGAACCAGGGAATTCACCAGATGGATGTAGCCCGCTGGGGATTAGGTGTTGATAACGTGGGTGACAGCGTACAGGCTTACGGTGCTCGTCTGGGTTATGTAGACGCTGGTGATGTCGCTAATACGCAGGTCAGCATTCACGAGTTTGGTGACAAGCGACTTGTGTTCGAAGTACGCGGACTGGAAACAGACGCTTATCGGGGCGCCAAAGTGGGAGTTATCTTCTACGGAACCGATGGCTATGTGGTCATTCCCAGCTATAACAGTGCCTCGGCATTTGATCTCGATGGAAAACTGATCAAGAAGTTTTCTGGTTCCGCAGATCACTTTGCTAACTTTGTGGATGCTGTTCGCAGCCGCAAGATCAGTGATCTGAATGCGGATATCGAAGAAGGTCACATTTCCAGCGCTCTGTGTCACCTTGGTAATATTTCACACGAGCTTGGTGATAAAATGCCTGTGAAAGAAGTGGCAGCTCAGCTCAAAGGTGATAGCGAAGCAACCGAAACAATCGGTCGTTTCCGTGAGCACCTGAGTCACAACAAGCTTGACGCTGACGACACTGTAATCAGTATGGGGCCCAAGCTGTCTCTGAACAGCAAGCAAGAAACCTTCACTGGTGCAATGGCTTCTGCTGCGAATCCAAAACTGTCTCGCGAATATCGCAAGCCATTCGTAGTTCCTGCCACGGCAGATCTATAAGATTCGATTTAGACCTGAAATGACGATCAAAGCCTCCTTCCTGGTGAAGGAGGCTTTTTTTATTCGATGGCTTTGGTCGAACGGCTTGCGTCGCTGGTAGAATCTGGATTTTGGGTCGGTTTCAACAATTGTTGCAACAGCGAGGATTCCAGAATATGTTTTGCCAGGCATTCCCCGACATGCTCTTCTTCGTCGACAATCACATCCGCACCAGCCGCCAGCAGTTGCCAGTGGTGCAGATGATAGCGACATCTGACATACAGGGCTGTACCGGGAGCGAGTTGGCGAACCATAAAAATGATCTGGCGGCAGACGGTCGGACTGGGCAGAGTCGTGATGACAAGCCGTGAGCGGTATAACCCCGCGTGTTCGAGCACTTCGATTTGAGTGGCATCACCGAGCAATGATTTCAGTCCGTATTGTTTGGCGATGCGCAAGTTTTCATGATTAAGATCGACGACCACAATCTGTTTCAGGCCAGCTTGCAGTAACTCTCCCGCGACACGTTGACCCGCAGGACCGAAGCCGAGGATGAGAATCAAATTGGTTGATTTTTCCTGCTCAGAATCGGTAACCGGCGCCTCTGAATTATTCTGTCCTAAGTCTAATGGAGGGAGTTTTCGACTGAAGCGACGAAGAAAATTGGCGGCGACCGGTGCCAGTTGTATCAGATACGGGGTTAAGAGCAACGTAGCGATGGTTGCAGAGACGATCGCGCGGAACGTTGATTCGGAGAGAATACTCTCTGCCCCAGGCTCGCCTCGTGCTACCGTCGCCAGGACGAACGAAAATTCACCGACCTGCGCGAGACACAGACCGGTGCCGAGTGCAAATTGCCAGGGTTGGCCACAGAGCCAGGTCACACCAAATGTGATCAATAGTTTTCCGGTGACGATCGCGGCTACCACTGCCAGTACGACGCCGAAATGATCTACAACCCAGAACATATCTCCAAACATTCCGACTGCTGCAAAGAACAGTGTCACGAGTACGGTTTTCAGTGGCTGAATATCTGATCGGATTTGAGTGGCAAACGGAGAGATCGCCAGGAGAACGCCCGCAACGAACGCACCGAGCGCCGGGCTGAGTCCCAGCCGATGTGCTGCCCAGGCAGAACCTGCCGCCATAACCATTGTCAAGAGTATGGGGAAATCCCGGTTGCGACGTAATGACGATAATTCCAGCAGGCGCGGCAAGACAAAGTTGAACAGCCCGTAAAAAACAGCTACAAACAGAGCTGCGAGGGTAAATGAGATACCGAGCTGTGTGATCATTTCCGCTGGTGTTCCCTGGCTGACCAGCGCGGTGATGATTAACATCAGCGGAATCACGGCTATATCTTGAACCAGCAGAATACCGAGGGCTGTTCGACCGTGGGGCGAATCCAGTTCGGCGCGGTCATTCAGCATGCGGACCACACAGGCGGTACTGCTCAAAGCGATCATCGCACCGACGGCTAATGCTTCGGGGAATGCATATCCGAGTAAAACAGAAACCGTCATTCCCGCCAGCAGTGTCAAAATAACCTGTAAAATACCGGCTATCAGCGGAATATGTCCCAGTCGACGTAGTCGTGGCAGGGAGAATTCCAGTCCGATAGTAAATAGCAGTAGCGCAACACCCAGTTCGGCGAGATCAAAGATGCTTTTCTGGTTTGAGACCCAGCCTAGCAGATTAGGGCCTACCAGTGTTCCGGCAGCGATATATCCCAGAATGGCGCTCTGTTTCAACTGCTCGGCAATCGTGCCCAGGACAATTGCTGCGGCCAGCAAGATCAGGATATCCGCCAGCGAATGCCACATACTCCCTTCCGTTGCTGCAAGTATGATGAAATCGTTTGAATGTAAAATGGGGAGGAGAGCCTCACTCATTGCTGCTTAATCCTTTGTTTCTAGCTATATCCTTTCTGATATTATAGCACTTCGCGATTCAGGGAAAGGACTCATCTGGCAGACATGCCCCGGTCTGTTGAGAAATCTTATTTTTTTTGAGAATGTGTTGTCCGGCAATTGAGATTTGCGGGATAAATCCGAAGTAAATAAATTGAATATTTCTGAAAAACCTGTCACAAATACGGGGGCTGGCTATAATCGTGTTCCAGTCGGAAACTCGGATTCCAGGTTTTGTATGGATACAGATGCATGTTTCAGTTTTTCTCCGGTGCGAAAAAAAATGTAAAAAACAAAGTGAAGCGGGCCGTGATTCGGCATCACCGCCGTTCGGGAACAGTTCTGTTCAGCGATACGACCTTACGTGATGGCGAACAGATGCCCGGCGCCACGCTGGACCCGATCGAAAAATTGCAGATTGCCAAAGCGCTTGAATCAGCGGGCGTGCATTCGCTGGATGCCGGTTTCCCCGCTTCCTCACAAGCCGATATCGATGCCATTCAAAGTATGGTGGGAGTCATCAAAAAGCCGGTGCTGACGGCCTTGTGTCGCACTTTGCCCGACGACGTTGACGCCGCAGCGGAAGCACTCTCAGGAAACCCACCGCATAAAAGAGGGGTCAGCCTGTTTTGTGGTACGAGCCCATTGCACCGTCAGTTTAAGCTGGAGAAAAGTCAAACCGAAGTTTTGAAATTGATCGTCGATAGTATTCAATATGCGGCGGAAAAGTTTGATATCGTGGCATTCAGCCCGGAAGATGCCAGCCGTACCGAGCTTGATTTTCTGTGTGAAGTGTATCGCGAGGCGATCGCCGCCGGGGCGACGACAATCGGTTTTCCAGATACGGTCGGAATTCTGACGCCTTACAAAGCGCAGGAATTTATCTGTCGAATACAAGATCAGGTGCCGGGAATCGAAAATGTGTTGCTGGCTGTGCATTTCCACAATGATCTGGGTTTGGCGGTCGCAAATACATTGGCGTGTATCGATGCCGGTGCCAATGTCGTGCAGTGCACGGTGAATGGGATAGGCGAACGAGCCGGGAATGCCGCGCTGGAAGAGGTGGCGATGGCGTTACATTTGCATCAGGATGAATTCGAGCGGCCGCATCAACTGGATGTCTCTCAATTGGCACCACTCTGCCAGTTGGTTTCTGAATTGACGGGTATTGCACTCTCTCCCATGAAACCCGTTAGTGGCAGTAATATCTTTGCGACTGAAGCGGGCATTCATCAGGATGGGCTGCTCAAAAATCCTGATACCTACCTGCCTTATCGCCCGGAAACAGTTGGTGCAGCAGGGATCAAACTGGTTTTGGGGCGGCACAGCGGAAAGAAAGCGATTCTGCATCGGCTACACGAATTGGGAAAAGAGCCGAACGAACAGACCGTGCAGGGGGTCTTGCAGGCGATCAAAGCACTTCCCAAAGGGGAACTGGTGGACGATGATCTGCTGTTAAAGCTTGCGGATTGATGCCAGTACGAATTCGGGTTACTCGAAATAATTGACCGCATTGCGGAAGAGCTGAATACCGGCGCCTTCACCCTCTAATCCCAAACGCGTCCATTGTGGATGTTGTGTGGCAAACAGAAATCGTTCCGGGTGCGGCATCAATCCCAGCACGCGTCCCGACGGATCACTCAAGGCGGCGATATTATGAGCAGAGCCGTTGGGGTTGACGGGGTAGGGCAGAATTTCTTCCTGAAGTACGGTTTCCGCATCGCCTGCTTCACGATAACACATGGCGATTTGTTGGTTGGCTTGCCAGCCTTCGATGACTGCTGGATCACTCACGGCGATGCGTCCTTCGGCGTGTGCGATGGGAAGTTCAATCTGGTCGATGTCTTTCAAGAACACACTCTGCGGCGCCAGTACTCCCAGACGAACCCAGAGCGACGTGTATTTGCCATTTGTATTCCAGGTCAGTGTCGCATTCCTGTTTTGATCTGGTTTTGTTGGCCAAGCTGCTGCGCCACCGGGAAGTATTCCCGCTTTGAGTAATACTTGAAAACCGTTGCAAATGCCTAAGACCAATTTATCTGCGGCCAGGAAGTTTCCAATCACATCCGCAAGTTGCCCCTGTAGATGGCTGGCGAAGATCACGCCCGCACCTACATCATCCCCATAACTGAAACCGCCGGGCAGGCAGAGAATCTGATAATCATTGAGCTGCTGAGGATTTTTCAGCAATTTCAACAGATGAATTCTCGTTGACTCGGCTCCACAGAGATCGAATGCATGTGCCGTTTCGATGTCGCAGTTGGTTCCGGGGGCGCGTAACACACAAACTTTGGGGGGAGTAGACATAAGAGCAGAACTAATCCTTACAATTTCAATACAAATTCCGAGTTGGGAAGAGAATTGTCTCCCTAAGTGAGGATGCTATTATGAAAACGGCTCTACTTCCAGCGTCAGGACATTGATACCCTGTGAAAACCTGCGTTTTCCTGTTTCCTGAGAGACTGACAGTAATTGTAAGTACCTAAGCTGTGAAATACGAGAGAGTTAAGGGTTGGTTTATTTCTCTGTTCCTTGAAAAATCAATCTGTTCGCTGATCGGGCAATCTGTTATGGTCCGCGACTGATTTACCGATTCTGTTCTGGACTGATTCATTGTTAGAATCTCATGTCAGATTTCGCTTGTTGCTGAGTATGGCTTTTCATGACCCCGTTTTCTCGATTGTTCCTGGTCGCATTCTTGATCCCCGTTTGTTCGGGGTGCTTTAATGCCTACAATACGCGGGTTCCGCGTGTTTTTCCGGGACGTCAAGCCATGACCCGCGAGCAGAAAATCGAAGAAAAGAGAATGATGGAGCTGGAAGACCCGTTACCATCCAGTGCTTTGGGGCCCGGTGTGGTGCGTCCTCGCGAATTTGGAACACAGCGGACTGAGTCGCGATTGGCGATCGAGCAATCCATACGGAGTCGCCCTTTTGTACAGCCACGACCGGGAGAAACCTTGCATCCCGTACCGCAATTATCGGGTGGTAATTCAAAATATCCCGAAGTGATCCGACCGTAATCGTCTTGATCGGATGTGCTTTTTCGACGCTTCTGCTGTTCATTACCCGTGCATTCCGTACAATACAGTGAAGGAAGAAATTCATTCAACTCTGTTCAGGGTAAGTGGCTAGTTTGAGATATCAATACTTCCAGGCAATTCAATTCCCAGCCGCTGGTGTTTCGATTCGGGGCACATTTCTGGTATTGGTCATGCTGATCGCAGTCGGGAGCAATTCCTTGATGGCTCAGGTGGAAGTCAACCGGGAAGTCAACCGTGCCATTGATGCGCAAGGGAAGAAATACTATACGCCCCCCACGCGGACTTCCGTCAATCTCGGACTTAAGTTTCTTGCTGAGCGACAGCATGCAGATGGTTCTTTTGGATCCGGTTCCACATTCAAAAGAAATGTTGCTGTGACTGCCTTGTGCGGGATGGCCTTTCTGGCGGACGGAAATACGCCGGGCCGAGGTAAGTATGGGAGAGAGGTTCAGAAGGCGGTGGAATTTATCCTCGCGTCCTGTAAGCCATCGGGGTATATCATTTCGCCAGGCAGTATTTCACACGGACCGATGTACGGGCATGGCTTCGCGACACTGTTTCTTGCTGAAGTTTACGGGATGACGCACAGCAAGGATGTGCGAATCAAACTGGAGAAAGCAGTGGAGTTGATCGTGAAGTCGCAAAATACAAAAGGCGGGTGGCGGTATACACCGGAGAGTAAAGACGCCGATCTCTCTGTGACGGTCTGCCAGATTATGGCACTGAGGGCGGCACGCAATTGCGGAATTTACGTTTCCAAAGAAGTCATTGACCGCTGCATTGATTATGTCAAGAAAAGCCAGAACGCGGATGGAGGCTTTCGGTATCAGCTTGTGCGGCAGGCGGAGAGTGAATTTCCGAGATCAGCCGCAGGCGTGGTTGCCTTGTATAGTGCCGGGATTTATGAAGGAGCAGAAGTCGAAAATGGACTGGGTTATCTAATGCGGCATCTGCCCAATCAACGTTATTTCAGGGGCAGTCATTATTATTACGGGCAATATTATGCAGTGCAGGCGATGTGGCAGGCCGGCGCTGAGTATTGGAATGGGTGGTATTCTGCGATTCGGGAAGAACTGGTTGCCGGCCAAATGACCAACGGCAGTTGGAGACCTGATAGTTCGAACTGTATCGAATACAGCACAGCAATGTCTTGCATTGTGTTACAGATTCCCCGCAATAATATTCCGATCTTTCAGCGTTAAGTGTTTTCGGTTCCTTAGGTGTTTTCATCATTTGGTGTGTCATGCGATTGTCAGCGATCCTTTGCCTGATTTTCAGTTTCAGCGTTTCGGTGGTTTCCGGTCACGCTGCGGAACTCTATCGGGCAGACGGTGATCTCATACAGGGGCAACTGATTCGAATCGATCAGAATCAGTTAACGCTTCAAACAGAGTCGGGAACGCTAACGGTACCCGCTGCTGAGACAATCCGCGTCGAGCTAGGCACACCCGCTCCCCCCCAGCCCCGAGAGGGATTGGTGGTTCTGGCGAATGATGATCGCATTCACGCGGAGTTGCTTCGTTCTGATGAAGATTTTGTCTTCGTGCGTCTGAACTCCTATCCGGAAGTGAGTGAACTGAAAATACCGCTGGAAACGATTCAGGCTGCTTATTTTCAATGGCCTTCCACGCGATCGCTGCGAACGCAATTGATTCAAAAAATGGTGCAACGGGATCAAAAATCAGATCTGTTTTATTTAAAAAACGGGGATTATCTGGAAGGGGAATTTCTGGGGTTTGATGCGCATACTTTTCGATTTGAATCGAGAGCCGGCGAAACATCAGTCCCTCGAAAGGGGATTCAATTTTTTTGTATTAATCCCGAGTTGATCAATTTTCCACAACCGGATCAATTGCGTTATCGGATCAGGTTGACCGACGGCACTCGTTTGACTGTGTCAGTACTCGCATTGCACAAGGATATGGTCACCGCCAAAACTTTATTTGGCGCTGAGGTGCAGTGTAAGTTGAATCGGCTGGTTTCCATTACGCCATTGGGAGGGCGAGTGGTTTCTTTGTCACAACTTGAACCGGCTGATTATCAATTTACTCCTTATCTCACTCAAAAATGGGGTTGGCAGCGAAACAGGAATGTTCTGTCAGGGACATTGCTCGTGGGCGGCCAGGAGTTTGCTTCCGGACTGGGAATGCACAGCGCTGCGGAATTGCACTACCCGCTCGATGGCAAATACGTGGCCTTCCAGACAGAAGTGGGGATCGATGATGTCACGAATGGGGCGGGGGATGTGGATGTGATCATTCTGGTCGATCAACGGCTCGTTTTTCAGCAGGCCATTCGGGGAACTGATCAACGGACGGTGGTCGTGCCTCGCATTGACCTCACTGGTGCCCGAGAATTAGTTCTCAAAGTGAAGTTCGGGAAAAACGCGGATATTCAGGACCATCTCAACTGGTGTCGACCTGTCTTGGTTTTGCTGAAATGATCCTGTTTCCCGTTGCTGGAATCAAAGTTGGTTGGTCGGTAGCGTTTGCAGATGGTTTTTTCTATCCTAGCATTTAATATCCAGCTTAGGGCTCACCTGTAAATCTCAATCAATCATAAAGAAGACATCTTATGAAAATGATTTCCACTCTTCTGTTTCTTCTCACGTTTGGATTATTCCAGCAATTAGCAGCCGCGGAGAAGGTCGATACGTCTCCTGCTCCGGTGAAAATTGTCAAAGTCTTTCCCTATCTGAAAATTGATCGTCCGATTGTGATTACGCATGCGGACGATGATTCGGACCGTCTGTTTATCGCTTCCCAGAAGGGAAAGATTTATATTGTTCCCAACACGCCCGAAGATGAGGATCTGGAAGAGGGAAAGTTGTTCCTCGATATCTCTGACCGCGTCGTCTACAACGATAAGCAGAACGAAGAAGGGTTATTGGGATTTGCCTTTCACCCCGACTATAAGAACAATGGTGAGTTTTTCATTTACTACAGTACTCCGGACAAGCCACAGAATACCTCGGTCATTTCACGCTTCCGCGTATCAAAGAATGATCCTGATCAAGCCCTCGCTGATTCCGAAGAAGTTTTGATGCGCGTCAAACAGCCTGCCTGGAATCATGGCGGGGGAACGGTCGTTTTTGGACCGGACGGAAAACTTTACATCGCCTTTGGTGATGGGGGCGCCGGAAATGATGTCTTTAAAAATGGTCAGAATCTTTCTACGGTTCTGGGAACGATCTGCCGGATCGACGTTGATCGCAAAGATCCGGGAATGAACTACGCGATTCCCAAGGATAACCCTTTTTTGACAGGTAAAGGTGCTGAGATCAAAACCGCCCGCAAGGAAATCTGGGCTTATGGTCTTCGTAATCCGTGGCGGATTGCCTTCGATACGAAAACTGGTGTGCTCTGGGCCGGTGATGTCGGGCAAAATCTCTGGGAAGAGATCGATCTGATCGTGAAAGGCGGGAACTATGGCTGGTCTGTTCGGGAAGGAACGCATCCTTTCGGCTCGAATGGAGTCAAAGCACGTCCGCATTTGATCGAACCGATCTGGGAATACGATCATAACGTAGGCAAATCGATTACCGGCGGCTCGGTTTATCGCGGTAAAAATATTCCTGCCATCGATGGGGCTTATATTTACGGGGATTACGTTTCCGGAAAATTCTGGGCGTTGAACTATGACGCGGAGAACAAGAAAGTTACCGCCAATCATGTGATTGAATCGCCCAGTATCCCGATGATGACCTTTGGCACCGATCAGAATGGCGAACTGTTCTTGACTTCTTCTTTCAATGAAATTTACATGTTGAAAGCAAAGTAACTCGGGATGTACGCTGGCACGCAACTTTGAAATAAAAAACACGGAGCCCAATCAATTAAGGCTCCGTGTTTTTTTACTTGTTCACAGTCTGTCGTTTTACGCTTCAACGGCGTAGTGCTGCAGATCTTCCAGATCGACAAATTCGAGAGTCGAAATGTGACAGGCTTCCAGTTTCACGCGTGGTGCCATACCTGCCTCAAGGGCTTCCTTCCAGCGTTCCACACACAGGCACCAACGGTCGCCCGGTTGCAAGCCTGGGAATTCATATTCAGGGTGTGGGGTACTCAAATCATTGCCACGCGCTTTGGAGAATGCCAAAAAATCTTCGGTGACTTCGGTACAAACCGTATGCAGGCCCATATCAGAACCGCCGGTGTTGCAGCATCCATCCCGATAAAACCCGGTGATAGGCTCCATCGAGCAGACTTCGAGTTCGGTACCAAGCACATTTTTCGCTTTTTTTTGATTCATATTAAAACTGGTCAACCTCTCTATAAGCTTCAATAACGGCCAGGTCACCTGCTTTACCGGGTTTGGAATTTCCGTGCTCCATACCAATCACGCCATCAAAACCTTTGGAATGGATATGCTTGAAAACATTCAGGTAATTAATTTCGCCGGTTCCCGGCTCTTTGCGGCCCGGATTATCGCCAGATTGGAAGTACCCAATTTCGTCCCAGGAATTGTCGATGTTGACAATTAAGTTTCCTTCCGTGATCTGCTGATGATAAATATCGAACAGGATTTTACAGGCTGGGCTGTTCACAGCTTTGCAGAGTGCATAGGCCTGAGGAGATCCCTGCAGGAAAACTCCGCCATGATTCGCATACCAGTTTAAAGGTTCCAGTACCATCACCATGCCATGCGGTTCAAAAATATCGGCACAGCGTCTGAGCAATTCAATCACATTCGCCGTTTGATAGCCTTCCGCCAGGCGACCGCGAGGCCCTTCATCGACACTTCCGGGAACGACGGTCATCCATTTCGCGTTGACTCGTTTTGCGACTTCGACAGACTCTTTGATGTCTTTCAGAACCGAATCCCAGGTGTCTTTATCTTTACGGGTAAAGGTCGTTTTTCCGATCGAGCCGTGAGCCACAAACACACCCATTTGCATGTTGCGCTTTTCCATGGTGTCTGCAATTTGCTGCTGCAGCTCCTTGGGTTTCTTTTTCATGCCGTTATCTTCCCAGGCGGTAAAGCCTTGGTCGGCGGCAAATTTTAACTGGTCCAGCGGGTCATTGCCGGCGGCGTTTTTAAACATTCCGAAGTGGGGTGCGTATTTGAGCTGGAAGGATTTGCTGTTGTCTGCTTCAGCGGCTTGAGTGGTCGTTCCGGCGAAAACGGCAGTACTGCCGGCGATGACGCTACTTTTGAGAAATTCTCGTCGTTGCATAGGAGGGACTCCTTGTTGTGAAAATCATATCAGATGACAGTTTGTGAGAGACTTATTCTAGTCAAAGCCGACAGCGGATGCACCCGATTTGTCATGGAATCATGTTGAGTAATCAAATGTCAATCACAGCGCAATGGGCCTATCACGAATCGTTGCTGAAATCAGTTGAAAATGTCAGCATCAGGTAAGGCGAGGCAGCCGAATCACGACCAGGATTCCAATACAGGCAAGGACTACCAGTACTGTCTTGAGCGTGATGGAAAGTGTCGAGAAGATTAATGTCACCAGAATGATGGTGAGCACAATTGAGATCGCCTGGATTTTGACACTCAGACGAACGCCGCCAGCCTGCTGCCATTCTTTTAAGACTTGTCCCAACACCGGAGATTGCAGCAGAACCCGATTCAAACGTGGTGAAGTCCTGATCAGAAAATAACTGGTCAACAGCAGAAAAGGAGTCGTCGGTAGTACGGGCAAAGCGACCCCCAGTGCTCCCAGTACAAAGAACAGTGCAGCCAGGCCGAGATAGAGCACTTTTTTAACACCGGTTACTGTGGGAACCGATGTTTGATCGAGCGTGTCCAGAAACTCAGGGTGGATTTCATCGAATGCGATGCGTTCGATGGAGAGTCCCGGCGCGTCTGCATCTTTTGTAAGTTTTTTTTGCGGTTGAGAATCTCGGATCATGGAATCGAGGATCTGGACTGGTTGAGTGAATTATCAGGCAAGATCCTGATTTTAGCTGAAACCTGTTTTGTAACAAGACTGATTTCCCTGCGCTGCTCATCTGAGGTGAATCCCGCAGGGGACCTGGATTCGGGATACGTCCTGGTTTACCTGGTGGCCGACGGCATGCCTCCACGGATTGATCCGGCTGCGGTGTTACCATAATTGTCGGCAAACAAGGGATTCAGTGGGCGACTGTTGGGGACGGATAACCAGGCGCGCAATAGATGTCGTTTCAAACTCGATTCATCGGCATCTTCAAAGTCATCACGTCGGTGAAATGTCACCCAGTTATTGAGAAAGAGTAGATCACCCGGTTCCTGTCGAAAAGTGACACTCATTTCCGGAGATTCCGCCAGGGATTCCAATTGATTCATGGCGTCTTGTTGTGCTTGAGTCATTTCAGGCAGGTCAGGAGAAGCGTAAGCACGTTCGATCAGTACGCGCAAGAAACTACCTGCAAAATGACCGTCCTGAACGGAAAAGATCGGTTGCTGGCAGAATGGTTTTTGGTTCCCCTGATCGACATTATGCCTGAGGTAATAAAAGGGCTGCATCAGAATTTGGGTTAGTTCAGGCCAACGGGCGCGCATTTCATTAAACAGGGAAACGGAACTGACCAGTTGATTATTCCCGCCTGAAATAGCCTGCTGGATACAGAGGAATCCGATGACATCACAACGGTCTGTATGGAAGCTGAGTCGTTTGCGTGTATTCGGCCCGCGCGCCTGCGCCTGGCCGATCTGGTAGCCTTCGTCTCTGACGTGAAAGAGCTTTTCTCCCGTGGCACTTTGAGAAACGGGAGTTCCCAGATGAACAGAGATCAGCCAGAACAGATTTTCTAATTCTGCTACAGAATAGTTTTCGACGGGAATGCGTTTTATCTGGCATGCGCCCGTACCATATTCCAGGTTGTGTTGAATCTGTCGTAAAACAGGGCCCAGGTGAGGGAGCGGAAAGCGTGCCGGGGAAATTTGATCGAAGGTTAACGTTTCCGCCGAGATGACTTCTAGTGCTGTCTGTAGATCAGCCTGTTGTCGGTCGTCTAAATTCACCAGCCAGTCTTCTCTCTGAAACAGCGTATTGCCTTTCCAGGCCGCAGGAATTAAAAAGGGAGAGGGCAGGTGGTTGGTAGGCTGTATGTCACTCACTCTGTTTGTGCTCCTGTTCGATGTTATTTCACCGGCAAAGGTTGAAAGTCGATCTTAACAGAATTAAGTGAGAGTGAACAGTTGTGAAAAATAGAGTTGTATCGGCGCTGCAGTCAGAGCAGGGGCGCCTCGCGCGGATTCATAGATTAATCGTGGTCAATTATTTCGTGACCAGAATCTTCTGTGTTTCGGTTTTCATGATCGAGTTGATGACGCTGATCAATTTATTACGGTCAATTGGTTTGGTGAGGTATTCATCACAGCCGGCGTCAAAACACTTCTTGCGATCACTGTGCATGGCATGTGCTGTGAGTGCGATAATTGGCTTGGGAAAACCCATTGAACGCAGTTTGCGCGTAGTGGCATAACCGTCGAGCAATGGCATCTGAATATCCATCAATATTAAGTCATACTGATCTCCCAGCGGATCACCGATTGCCTGACTTTTCAGTAATTCATCGATCGCCAGTCGCCCATTTTCAACGATGGTGACCTCTGCTCCAGCTTTTTTCAGTAGAAAATTGATCAAGCGTTGATTATAGATCCCGTCCTCGACGAGTAGAATTCGGCAATCCTGTTTGATGAAGTCATGCGTTAATTTGCAAGATTTTACTTTTTGCAGTCTCATTGCTGCTGTGACTTTCTCCATTTTTACTTCGCTGATATCTCCCGTAGCGACGGAAAGTTCAATCGTGGTTCCCAATTCATCCTGATGATCGACACTGATACTTCCGCCCAGCATTTCTATGAAGTGCTTACTGATTGTCAGTCCCAGTCCCAGACCTAATCCCGTACCATCTCCGAAATCAGGCATCGATACGTCAGTCAGTTGACATGGGGAGAACAGACGATTCAGAAGTTCCGTGGTCATTCCCATACCAGTGTTACTGACTGTGAACGTGAGAAGATGCGTGCCATTTTCTGCCGTTGTCGTTTTAATGCCGAGCTTGACGCTTCCCGAATCTGTATACCTGATTGCGATTCCAACGACGTTCAACAGAATTTGTTTGAGCCGAATCGGATCTGATTTTATGATTTCAGGTAACTCATTTTCATAATCGATTTCAAAGTCCATGTTTTTGGACTCTGCTTTTTTCTTCAGAAAGGCCTGAGCATTTTCAATGACTGTCAGCGGACAGCATTCAAGAATTTCGATATCTAACTGGCCGTTTTCAATTTTGGACAGATCTAGAAAATCGTTGATCGTATTTAAAAGATATTCTCCATTGGTGTGAATGGTATCCGCCGCACTCAGTGTGTCAGGATTATCAGTGGACTCGATCAGGATTTCCGAGAAGCCTAGAATCGAAGTGAGTGGCGTACGAATCTCATGGCTCATCATGCTCAGAAATGCATTTTTGAGCTTGATTGCCTGATCGGCCTGCTTTCGAGATTCTTTCAATTCTTTTTCTGCGAGGATCCGCTGATGAATGTCGGAGATCGAACCGGTCATACGCACTGCATGGCCATGTGAATTTCGCTGGACTTTCGCGTATCCTCGAAACCAGTGATATTCGCCCCCTTTAACTCTTAAACGAAATTCAATATCGAAGGGGGTATCGTTATCAATGGCAGCATTCAGTGCCTGTAAGGTTCGTTGGGCATCTGCGGGATAAAGTAACCGTTTAAAAGTTTCGAAACCAGGTTCAATTTCCTGATCCTGATAACCAATCAATTCATAAAAGTGCGGTGACCACCATTGTTCATCATTGTCAACGTCAATCCAATCCCAGATACCTTCTGTGATATAATTCAGGACCAGTTCAAAATGTTCTTTGATTGTTGTTTGTTCTGGTTCTTCTTCTCTTTGATCGGGAACTTCGATGTTTGTTGCGATGTAACCGGAGAACTCTCCTGCCAAATTCGGGCGCGGAATCGCATTGCACAAAATCCATCGATAGCGACCATCGTGTCGCTTCAGCCGAAACTCGAATTGGAAAGGATTCTCTGTGACATAGGCGTTCTGGTAAGTATCACGAAAGGAACTTAAGTCATCCGGATGAATGAATTCTAACCAAGCTTCATTGATGTTCTGAGATAGTTGACTACCTGTAAAGTCAAGCCAGCCTTGATTAAAGAAGTCGTATTTCTGATCCAGACCCGAGGTCCAGATCAAAACCGGCAGTGCGGTGTCGGTTGTTTGAGATTCTGTTGATTGATTTAGTGCCATGTCTTTACTTTCCAAGTTAGCATAGTTGTGTCTTTAGAAAGTATCGCTTTGTAATAGGTTTGGGGTCTGTGCTAAATCTCTGTTTTTGTCTGGGGAGCAAGCGAGCAAAAATAAATATCTCTAACAAACGGGATATCACTTCATGAGAGTGCACTTTGACAGGGGGTTGTGTGGGTCTGTATATCAGCTGTTATGCAAGATATGGTGTAATTTACCCATAAAAAATCAACAAAACTGATCTGCTTTAACAATTGGATAGATTAGAGTAATCAAGCTTGACTTAACGTCAGCACCTTCGGGGATTCCCCTCCTCATTTGTCTTAGTGTTGTTAGCTTAAGGCGAATAACTGAATTCGTTGAAGGTTTGGACAGTATCTGACCGCCGAAAGTAATAATTCTGAAACTGTGTAATCTGAGGCAATGCGTTGCACGCAAGAGAGACATTTGTTCGTCTCTGAAGGAGCACTGAACAGAGAATACGGGCAAACATCAGAAGAGAGTTTCAATTTTCAGAGGAAGAAGTGTGAGTGTCATGGCAGAAGATTTGAGTTATTTCGCTTATGGTTCGAACCTCCATCCTGCGAGACTCCAGTCTCGCATTGGACCGTGCCAAATCATCGCAGTGGCCCGCCTGGAAGGAGCGGGACTCTGTTTTCATAAAATCGGCTTGGATCGTTCTGGAAAATGTGACATCGTGTTCCCCAAAAAATCAGCGGTCGAAGTCTGGGGAGTCGTTTATCAAATCTCACAAGAACAAAAGTTAACACTCGATCAGCACGAATCACTGGGGCAGGGATACCAAATTCTGAATACGGGAGTTTTGACCCGGCAGCATCAAACACTCCCGGTTTTTACTTACCAGGCAATGCCGGCTCACATTGATCATCGGCTACAGCCTTTTGACTGGTACCATGAATTAATTATTCAGGGAGCCCTGTTTCACGAATTTCCGTCAGGCTATCTTGAACAATTAAAAGACATTGCAACGCTTCCAGATCCGGACAAAACAAGAGCAGGCAAGCATGCGGACTTGTTGCGTACGATTCGCGAATCTCATTTCCCAGGCTTTGATGAATGACGCAGGTGTCGTGCTTCAAAGCCAGGTCGAGATAATGTCGTTGATCATTTCTTCTTCGAGTGTCTCATGTGCCAGGAGCTGATCCACCAGTTCCCCGATCGCAGACCAGTAAGCGTCGGTGCGGAATAATTGATAAAGCGCCAGCGTTTTTTGTTCCAGGTACTGTAATCGGGGCTGTCGCTGCGCAACCAGGATGGAAGCGGCTCGCAACGCCTGCTGCCAGTCACCCGACCATTCGCCGACCAGCGCGGGGTGAAACGGATCGCCTGTGTGAATCATTTCTGCAACGGGACCAGCCAGCGCAACGAGAATCGTTTTTTCCAGAAATGTTTTTTCGTCAAACACACCCTCGGGCCAGGAAATTTGCGCATCGCCGAAACGTTCGGGACCATCATCCCAGTCGGGATCGATTGTTACGGAATGAACGCGAGCACCCACATGAACTGCCATTAAAACATGGCCCGCTTCGTGGTAGGCGGTGATTTCTTCAGTCACTTTGGGTCCGTAATATTATGAATGTGGTGTGTTAGTAGAAAATAGAAGCGTGGAAAGATCTGCCTTGCCGCCTTGGATTATACAGAAGTTTGACTTCAAGCAACTTGAAGACATTAAATCATCTGAAACCGTTTTCGGCAATGGTGTGTGTCGGATGTCTGATTGAATGCGCGTTCGTACTTTCCGTAAACATTCATTAATAATCAGCATTCATGAAATATCCACTCCATCTGGGCATTTTCTTGCTTTGTATTGCGTATCCGCTGCTGTAGAATGAACGACTCATTTCTGAAATTAGGAATCGAGCAACACTAGCTAATTAGTCATCCTGGAGAATTACCGCACATGAAATTCATTCGTCAAATTATGACAGTCTGCCTGTCATTGATTGTTACCATACAGACTGCCCGTGCAGAAGAATATGATATCGTTGTTTATGGAGGGACTTCTGCAGCGGTCACGGCAGCAGTTCAGGCGAAGCGATTGGGCAAGTCGGTTGTGATTGTATGTCCGGATCAACACCTCGGTGGCTTATCGAGTGGTGGTCTTGGCTGGACTGATACGGGAAACAAAGCCGTCATTGGTGGTTTGGCACGGGAATTTTATCATCGTATCTGGAAGCATTATCAGTCGCCGAATGGTTGGAAGTGGCAGAATCAGAAAGCATACGGGGACAAAGGCCAAGGCACTCCTGCTATTGATGGAACACAGAGAACGATGTGGATCTTTGAGCCGCACGTCGCTGAACTGGTCTTTGAAGATTTTGTGCGCGAATACAAGATTCCCGTTCATCGAAATGAATGGTTGGATCGCAAGCAGGGGGTGAAAAAGTCAGGCAAGAATATCTCTTCGATTACCACGCTGAATGGAAAAACTTATTCCGGTCGCATGTTTATCGACGCGACTTATGAAGGCGACCTGATGGCGGCAGCCAACGTCAAATATCATGTGGGACGCGAGGCACAAAGTGTGTATGGCGAAGAATGGAACGGAGTGCAAACGGGCGTTCTGCATCACAAACATCATTTTGGTCCCAAAGCACTCAAGAAAAAAATCAGCCCTTATCGTATCCCCGGCGATGCGTCCAGTGGTTTGCTACCTCGCATCAGTGGTGCCAATCCGGGAAAATACGGAGCCGGCGATGATAAGATTCAGGCTTATTGTTTTCGGATGTGTTTGACCAACCATGCCGAGAACCGTGTCCCGTTTCCCAAGCCGGAAGGCTATGACGCGGGGCAGTACGAATTGTTACTCAGGATTTATCAGGCCGGCTGGCGCGAGACATTCGCTAAGTTCGATCCCATTCCCAATTATAAAACAGATACGAATAATCATGGTCCGATGAGCACCGATAATATCGGATTCAATTATGATTATCCCGAAGCCTCTTATGATCGCAGAAAAGAAATTATCAAAGAGCACGAAACCTATCAGAAAGGCTGGTTATATTTCATTGCCAATGATCCGCGCGTGCCACAGGAAGTGCAAAAGAAAATGCGCGAATGGGGACTGGCTGGGGATGAATTCACTGACAATGGAAACTGGCCACATCAACTCTATATTCGTGAAGCACGGCGGATGGTGGGAGAGTTTGTGATGACAGAGAATGAGTTGCTCAAAAAACGCCCGACCCCTGATTCTGTTGGAATGGGCTCCTACACGATGGATTCTCATAACGTGCAGCGGTATGTCACACCGGAAGGATATGTGCAAAATGAAGGCGACATCGGCGTTTCGACTCGTGGTCCCTACAAAATTGCTTATGGGAGTCTGGTTCCTAAAAAAGAGGAGTGTGGTAATCTGCTCGTGCCTGTTTGCGTTTCGAGTTCCCATATTGCCTTTGGTTCGATTCGTATGGAACCGGTCTTCATGATTCTGGGACACTCTGCCGCGACGGCTGCCGGGATTGCCCTGGATCAAAAACTGGACGTACAGGATGTCCCTTACTCTGTGCTTAGTGAGAAACTTTTGCAGGAAGGACAGATTCTGGATACACCTCCCGAAGCGAAATACGGTAAGAATGGTGTAGATCCGGCAAAGTTAAAAGGCACTGTGGTTGATGATTCACAGGCAAAACTGACAGGAGGCTGGTCAACCAGCAGGTCCTCAAAAAAATATATTGGTTCGAGTTACAGTCACGAATCCGATGCGCGGGATGGCAAGGCCGTTGCCCGGTTTGAGACAAAGCTGCCAAAGGCGGGACGTTATGAAGTACGCTATGCCTATACGCCCAACTCCAATCGCAGTTCCAAGGTCAAAGTGGAACTCCAGCATGCGAAAGGGAAAACGGCCCACACTATTAATCAGAAGCAACTACCGCCTCTGGATGGTGTCTTCATCTCTCTGGGAGAATATGATTTCGTATCGGATCAGCCAGCGGTGGTTGAAGTCACGAATCAGGACGCTGATGGTTATGTGATTGTTGATGCCGTCCAGTGGGTGCCTGTTTCGAAATAAACGGTATTCCGAATCTCGTCATGGCCTGCCAAGTCATGGCCTGCCAAAAGGAGTCAGTGATGCAAAAGAGAAAAGTGAGTTTTCAGATTCTGTTTTGTTATGCACTGATTTTAACCGCCGGCCTGACTGAGTCTTCATTGTTGGCTGCTGAACGGGTTACTAAGCGGAACGTGATTAGCGCGATGCGAAAGGCGAGTGAATTTTATCGCGGCAAACTCGCCGTAAAGGGAGGCTATGTTTATTACTATAGCCTCGATCTTCAGGAGCGCTGGGGGGAAGGCAAAGCGGGACCAGACCAGATCTGGGTCCAACCGCCGGGAACCCCGACTGTGGGGATGGCCTATTTGAAAGCTTATCAGGCGACGGGAGATCAATACTATCTTGACGCGGCAACCGATACTGCTTTGGCTTTGGTGTATGGGCAGTTGAAATCAGGAGGCTGGACCAATTCGGTTGATTTTAACCCCGAGAGCAAATTGACCGCCGCCTATCGTAACGGGCAGGGGAGAGGACGGAACAATTCGACCCTCGATGATGGGATTACCCAGTCAGCAATTTTGTTGTTGATTCGCGTTGATCAGGCACACCAATTTCGAAATCAAAAGATTCATGAAGCGGCAATGATTGCTTTGAACGCCTTACTGAAAGCACAATTTGCTGTTGGCGCTTTTCCACAAGTCTGGACCGGCCCCGTGGGAAATATACCGGGTAAAGCAGCCGGGTTTCCCGATTATGACTGGCGCACGGAAGGTCGGATCAAGAATTATTGGGACTGTTATACTTTGAATGATGGCCTGGCCGGTTATGTGTCCACCGTTTTAATGGAAGCGTATGAGATCTATGAGGATGAACGTTATCAGCAGGCGGTATTAAAACTGGGAGATTTTTTAATTCAGGCCCAGCTTCCCGATCCGCAGCCCGCCTGGGCACAGCAATATAATTTCGAGATGCAGCCGATTTGGGCTCGTAAATTCGAACCACCAGCGGTTACCGGAGGCGAGACTCAGGACGTGATTGAAACCTTGATGAATATTTACCGTTTTAGTGGCGACCGAAAATATCTGGAACCGATTCCAAGGGCACTCGCCTATCTGAATCGGTCACATTTACCCGACGGGCAACTCGCCCGCTACTATGAGCTGAGAACTAATCGGCCGCTCTATTTGGAACGCCAGGGGAAACGTTACAGTCTGACCTATGATGACTCGAATTTACCTCGTCATTATGGCTGGAAAATTCAATCGCAGTGGGCGGTCCTGCAACGTGAATATAAAGCACTGGAGTCGGGCAGGCAGAAGCAGGCATTTGAACCTGGCAGACGTAAATTAACGTTAGAGTCGCAAATCATTCTCAACGCATTGGACGACCAGGCGCGCTGGATTAGTACGAGTACCGGAGAACGGCTTGTAGGGCAGCCCAAGTTTCCCGTTAACAGCCGTTATATTGCCAGCGAAGTTTTCAGCCGGAATCTGGAAACCTTAAGTAACTATTTACAGGCCTTAAAAACCAAATAAGGCTATTTGAAAGCCAGGCTCTGTTCCCCATGTTTCAATAGATATGTTAGTGTGGAATGCCAGTCAGGTGAAAAATGGAATTCATGGTCACCAGCTTGGTTTCCCCCTGTTTGTATCTGATGATGTTGATCCCCGTGTTATTCTGAGTGATCTCCTTGGCCCGTCCGATTTCCAGTCCCATCAGTTTTGCCAGGTAAACCCGGTTAACAACATTGTGAGCGATAATCGCGATGGTTTCACCCGGATGTCGTTCCAGCGCCGTTTGGATTGCCGGTTCCGAGCGGTTGAGAACATCGTCGTATGATTCGCCTCCCTCGTAACGATTTTGGGAAGGATCATTCATAAATGCCTGATAGGCTTCGGGGAACTCCTGCATGATGATGTCCCAGGATTTTCCTTCCCACAGACCAACATCACATTCATGAATTTCTGCAATTTCCTGGGGGATCAGACCAAATGGTTTACTGACTGCCAATGCGGTTTCTCGGGCGCGAATCATGGGGCTGCAGTAAACATGTTGGATGGTACTGTTTCGGGACAGGAACTCCGAAAGCGCGTGGGCCTGCTTTTGACCAGATTCGCTGAGACTCGGATTAATGCCACACCCCTGCAGGATATAAGGGCGTTGTTCATTTGGCGGGGTCGCGCCGTGCCTGATCAATAACAGGTTGGTGACGTTGGATTCAGGCCGTGGTATGAATGGATGGCTTGTCATCTTTGTTCCTTTATGAAAAACCCGGCTGGACTGTGTCCCGTTTTACAGTAGCGTCTCCAAGGCCATTTGGACCGAGTATATTAGATTGAGACTCGCTATGGTTGAATGTGATACGCTCTAGATTATCGGGTCTGATGATTCTGCTTGGCAAGTTTCACCGCCGCCTTAATTGCTTCCATGATGCCTTTCGTATCAGGCACGGTATCGGTCCAGGCAATATCAAAGGCTGTTCCATGGCTGGGGCTGGTTCTGACAATGGGCAATCCCAGCGTGATATTGACCGCCTGGTCAAAGCCTAATAGTTTGAAAGGGATGTGACCTTGGTCGTGGTACATGGCGACGACAGCGTCAAATTCGCCGTGTACGGCTCTTCGAATGAGCGTGTCTGCAGGAAGCGGCCCTGTTGTATTAATTTCAGACTCTTGTGCCTGCGCGACAGCCGGCGCGATGATCTGCGCTTCTTCATCGCCGAAGAGTCCATGTTCGCCTGCATGCGGATTCAAAGCGCAAACAGCGACCCGGGAGACGTCAGCTCCCATGACATGCATCAAGTCCGAAATGAGACGAATTTTTTCGTAGATGTCTTGCGTCTTGAGTAAGCCTGGAACGCTGGCAATCGACGTGTGGAGCGTGGCGTGTACAATTCCCAGACCTGATGGTGATTTGATGATATCACTATGAGGCAGATAGAGCATCATTCCAAAATCGTGTACCTGACAGCGGTCTGCCAGGATTTCTGTATGGCCGGGATAATTAACGCCGGCCAGATGCAATGATTCTTTATTCAGGGGCGCGGTGGTAATGGCATCGATTTGACCGGAGAGGCAGTCATCAATGGCACTGATGAGATAATCGTAGGCAGCTTGTCCGGAGCGTGCATCAACCCGACTGGGAATGGCGTCGAGTACATCGGATTTTCCTCGGTCAATGCAGTAGGCTGTACCCGGTTTGTAAGAAAGATCATCAGAGACACTGTCAATCGAAATCACCTGCAGAGAACTTGCAGAACGTAGTGACGCACGTTTCAGAATCTCTGCATTCCCATAAATGACTGGGCGGCAGATTTGATAAATTTCAGAACAAGAACAAAGTGCATCCAGTAGTTGCGGACCAATACCTGAAATGTCACCCATAGTTAACGCGATTTGAGGCAACTTCATAACGTTTCAAAAATTTCACTTTCGCTCAATGGAAGGCCTAGTTTATCTTTTTCAGAAAGGATTGGTTCTGAGGTAAATGGCCAGTCAATTTCCAACGCCGGGTCATTCCAAAGCAGCGTTCTTTCATATTCCGGAAAATAATAGTCGCTGCACTTATAAACAAAATCCGCTTGCGGGCTGATGACATAAAAACCGTGAGCAAATCCCGCGGGGACATAGAGCTGCTGGTGACTTTCCGCGGTTAATGTAATTGAAAACGACTTGCCGAATGTGGGCGAATTTTTTCGTAGATCGACACAGACATCAAGAATTTCACCCTGTACAACGAAAACCAGTTTGGCCTGCGGACGATTGACCTGAAAGTGCAACCCCCGCAAAATTCCTTGTGTTGATCGCGAAACATTATCCTGAACGAATGAACCCTCGGTGCCCGCTTCCTGGTAGCGTTTTTGTTGATAGGTTTCTTTGAAAAACCCCCGCTCGTCAGAGAAAACACGAGGGGTAATGATCAATAAACCAGGAAAATCAGTCTTTTGTATATCCATAATTCGATTGATTCTTTGATTTGAGGTCAAATTGAGTCGTGATGAAACAAGGTTTCTGCGTGAGAAACTTAAGGAATCATAGTGGTTTTTCCCCTGAAAGAAAGCACTGGGATAATTCCAATTAAGATCAAGGAGATCTGAAATTCTTTCCGGAGAACGAAATCCGCCACAAGTCTCACTTTGTAACGAATTTAGAAAAAGGGTCAAGCCTTTTGTTTTTTATGTTTTTTCTTGTAAACACCTATGTGAATCGCGTATCCTATAGTCAACATTTCTTACCTAAGAAGTAAATATTGTTTTTTCGTTGTCTGATGTTTTATGAGAATAAGCCATTTATTTAATCCGGATGAGGCTGCGAATGCTTTGATCACACCTCTCAGAAGATGTGTGTTGATATTTGGCATCGTGCTGACCGTTTTTCCAATTGGTGCGAGCGCGCAGAAGGTGAAGGTTGAAAAGCCGGTTGCTTCGGTTCCGGCTGCTGCGCTCTCACAAGCTTTTTTCAAATCGGTGCCTGATTCATTAGAAGATCTGCAACAGATTGAGAAGCAGGTTACTTCGATCACTGAGTTGTCAATTCACAGTACCGTTTCCGTTCGTGTCGGTGATGCGCAAGGGAGTGGTGTCATCATCGACCATAAGGCTGGTTATATTCTGACGGCGGCACATGTGATTGGACTGGCGCAAAAAAATGCGACGATCATTCTGCATGATGGCAGAACGTTAAAAGGCAGGATAATGGGTTTAAACCGGGGGATGGATGCGGGCCTGGTGAAACTTGTTGAAGACAGTGAGGTTGATATCAGTAAACTCCCTGAGGTGAAAATGGGAGACATTACAAAACTGGAACCGGGAGAATGGGTACTCGCAACCGGGCACCCGAATGGATACCAGGCAGGTCGCGCCCCTGTGGTCCGCCTGGGAAGAGTCGTCTCCCGCAAGAAACATCTAATACAAACCGATTGCACACTGATCGGCGGAGATTCCGGCGGGCCGCTCTTTAACATGAAGGGAGAGGTGATCGGCATTCACAGTCGAATTGGTCCTGCCACGAGTTGGAATTTTCATATTCCCGTCTCTGCCTTTCAGAATGATTGGGAGAAGCTGGTTTCAGGTGATGTGTGGGGAGCGAAGCCTTTAGGCCAGAATGCCGTTCTGGGAGTGAATGGCGTCGATTCAAAAGAAGGTTGCAAAGTGACCGGAGTGACGCGAGGGTTTCCAGCAGAAATCGCGGGATTAAAAGCAAACGATATGATCATTCAATTAAACGAACAGAAAATTACGGGCATTGAACAACTGGCTGAAGTCGTTCAGCAATACAAACCCGGGCAATCTGTTCAAATCAAATTGATTCGAGATAAGAAACCAATGACGGTTGAAGTGCAATTGGCAGCCAGAGACTAAATGAAAATCCAGAAAACGATTCGATCTTAGTTCTGCTCTTTCAAATGAAGATCAAATATAAAGTCTGTGTGAGGAGATACTTTTGAATCAGGATCAGAAAAATAGAAGTAAAGAATCGATCAGTCTTCGATTTCTCATGGTGTTTTTGGTCATTCCGGTTTTCGCGGGATGGCTTGCCACTAATGGTTATGCCTGGGATCAATTGCGACCAAGTCAGTTAACCAGTGGTTCACAGATTCGTAAAGCGTTTCGTTCCGTAGTTTCAACGCCACGTTCGTGGACCGTACGCATTCGTTCCAACGGAAAAGAAGCCTGTCTGGGCGCCGTCGTGGGAGCGGATGGGTGGATCTTGACCAAAGCCAGCCAGCTGGAGGGACAGGTCACCTGTGAGTTATCAACTGCAGAACGTCACATAGCGGAGATCATTGGCGTCGATGGAAAGCTGGATTTAGCATTGATTAAGATCGATGCCAAAAACCTGCCAACTGTGAAATGGCAATCTGACACCGATCCTAAAGTTGGACAGTGGCTCGTGACGCCTGGGTTAAGTATGTCTCCGGTGAGTGTGGGAGTATTGAGTGTTCCCAGACGTGCGATCAAACCTGAACCCGGAGTTCTGGGAGTACGCATTGATGACGCCGAAGGAGGTGCGTTGGTTAAGCAGGTGATGTGCGAGAGTGGCGCTGAAGAAGCAGGGCTTCAAGCCGGTGATGTGATTTTGAATGTCGCGGGCGAAGATATTGAAAGCGCGAGTGCACTTTCGAATTTTGTGCAAAAATTCCTGCCGGGAGATCGGGTACTTTTGAAAGTATTAAGGGAAAAGGAAGAACTGACAGCAGTCGTTATTCTGACCGACCCGCAGATGTTGATTTATGACCGGCTACGAGAAATGCAAAAAAAAATGGGAGGGTTGTTGAGTCGGCGTAAAACTGGTTTTACAGAAGTATTACAGCACGATGCCGTTCTGCGACCAGAAGATTGTGGGGGGGTGATTGTAAACCTGAACGGACAGGCCATCGGGTTGAATATTGCGCGTGCGGGCAGAACAAAATCGTTTGCGATTCCCGCCAACCGCGTGATTCCCATGATCGATAAGTTAAAACTGAAAAAGTATGCTCCCTATAATCCCGCGAAGGATGTCAAGGAACAAACGGTTTCGACTAATACGTCATTCTGATTCAGTTTGCGCGTATTGGCGGTCGAGTTGTATTCGAAATTTTCTGACTGCCTGTGCTTGAACTCCGCTTTTTCTCTGGTTTCCAGTGCAGGCTGCACCACGAATTCCGATGATGTCAGGCGAAATGTCTGAGAGCCCTGCCAGATTTTCATGATTAATCGATCCGGCCAGGGCAATTTTTAAATTCTGGGACTGTGCCTGTTCAGTCAGTGCTCGCAGCTCGTCCAGGGACAGACTGTCCAGCAGACATTGGCCTTGCTTGGAATAGGTATCGACTAAGAGGCCCGCACACTGGCTTTCAATGGCGGCCGCGAGAACTTCCTGTGGTGAAATTGCGTTTGCCAGTTTCCAGTCTGCGTAAGCAACGGCAATCCACTGAAATGGGGTGTTGTGCTGTTCTTCAATCCGTTTTGTCAATTCCGACCAGCGCGCGTACCAGTTGTGTTGCCCGGCTGTTTGTGACAAGCCCATTTTTAAATAGGTGATTTCTGCAGGGATCGAGGGGGAAGCACATTTTCCCTGCCATTCTACTAATTCTCCCAAAGCCATACTTAACGGAATATCGACTGGATGGTCGAGGAGCGCTCTGGAAATCGAACGCAGTGTTGGCTCATCAACCATTCCCAGGGCACCGCTTAAAGGATCTTTGAGATCGAGAATCTCACATCCCCCCTGAAGGGCGGGCAGGATTTCGTCACGATTCTTGATACTGACCAGTAGCTGTACGTGATGCGAATTCAAAGCAGGGGTCTTCCTGGCACGGTTAAGGACTGGTCTTTTCAACTGACTTTTCAACGGCTTGATGACGCAAGGCTTTTCCCGCCAGGCTGCCTGTAGGAGAGCCAGCATTGATGGCCGGTTTTCCGTTCACAAACAGGTAACGAATTCCTTTCGAATATTGATGAGGATCATCAAATGTCGCTTGGTCAATGAGTTGCTTTGTATCAAAAACCACGATATCTGCATACGCTCCCGCGCGCAGATAGCCTCTGTCTTTGAGTCCCAGGATATCAGCAGGCAGGCCTGTCGCGCTACGGACAGCGTGTTCCAGCGGAATGACTTTTTCCTGGATGGCATAATATCCCAGCTTACGCGGAAAAGTTCCATAATTCCGGGGATGAGGGCGATCGGAACCCGGCAGGTAGGCACGGCCATCAGAGGCGGTCGCGACCCAGTCAATTTTCATGATCTGGCGGACATCGTCTTCATTCATACTGAAATTCACCACGGAAGCGCCTCCCTTTCGCGTGATCTCCAACACGATCTCCAGAACCGTTTTGTTTTCGCTTTCCGCGATTTGTTGCAAATTTTTTCCCACCCATTCTGGTTTTTTAGAATACCGGGCAAGGCGGATGGCCTTTCCTCCTTCGCGTTTTTTGATATTACTTTCGATTTTGCTGATGATCTTTTGAGAGGTTTCTGGTGCTTCCAGACGCGCAACCAACTCTTGGTTGCCTCCCGCTCTGGCCCAGGGCGGAATCAATGTGGCCCCCAGAGATGTGCTGGAAGCAATATAGGGATATTGATCTGCCGTAACGGTTTGCCCCTGCTTGCGGGCCTCGTCGATCATCTGAGCTGCTCTGATTACCAATCCCCAGGCATCCTGCCCACTGGACTTGAAGTGTGAAATATGAACGGGCAGTTTTGCCTGTTGGCCAATTTTCAGGGCTTCGTTGACGGCTGAGAGTAAGCCCGTACTTTCATTGCGGATATGACTGGCGTAGATCCCCCGGTGTTGCGATACGATTTTTGCCAATTCAATCAGTTCATCCGTTTGCGCATAAGAACTCGGAACGTAGATCAGCCCGGTTGACATGCCCCAGGCACCATCCTGCATGGCTTTGAGCACCAGTTCCTTCATGGTTTTTAACTCTTCAGGCGTCGGTTCCCTTTGCCCCGACCCCATTACCCGGTCACGCAGGGACCCTTGGGGGATCAGGTGCGTCACATTTGTTCCGCTTCCCGCAGCAGCAACTTTTTGATAGTATTCTGCTGTATCGACCGGACCACTGCCGCAATTTCCTGTGACAATTGTCGTGCATCCCTGGGTGACAAAGTTCATATTGGCGCGGGTCAGTGGAGCAATGATTTGCCGGTCGCTATGGTTGTGTAAATCAATAAACCCAGGAGCAATCGTCAGGCCACGGCACTGAATGATGCGGTCAGCTGGGACAGTGATTTTCGGACCAACTGAGACGATGCGCTCGTTCTTTATGGCGATATCGCCTGTAAATCCAGGCTTTCCTGTGCCATCAATAATCATTGCTCCTTTGAGGATTAGATCGAGCTGATCTGATTCCTGGGCCGATGATACTGATACTGCAGGGATGAAAATCAGAAGTGAGAGACACAGACAACAGGTGAGTACGCGAAGCGGTCCCATGCGAGATTATCCCTTAATAAGCTTGAGATTCACGGTGTGAGCTCTCAATTTATGAAGTTTTGACGTAGTAATGGTCAAAGTATCGCTAAAACCGGCCAGAACTGCCAGTAAGAATATCTATTTCTGGCCTTTGTGTTACTAATCTATTGTTGATATATTTTGCCCCTTATATAGTTGCCTGATTCGCTGAGAAGCGGTTTTTTGGTGAAACCCTCTGTTCCCTGTAAGGAACGTTTGAATATCAAGATGGTTTCACGGAAGATTCATAGTGGGAAGAATTGAGAGTCATGAAACGAGAAGATGTGCGGAACATTGCGATTATTGCGCACGTGGATCATGGGAAAACGACCCTGGTTGATGCCTTATTACATCAAAGCGGCCATTTTCGTGATTCTCAATTAAAAGGCGACTGTATTCTGGATTCAAACGATCTGGAGCGGGAGCGTGGCATCACCATTTTGGCCAAGAACATCGCCTTGATGTATAAAGGCGTGAAAATCAACATCATCGATACTCCGGGACACGCGGATTTTGGTGGTGAAGTCGAACGCGTTTTAAGAATGGCGGACGGCGTTTTAATCCTGGTGGATGCGTTTGAAGGTCCACGACCGCAAACCCGCTTTGTTTTGAAAAAAGCTTTGGAATGCAACTTAAAACCAGTCGTGGTCATTAACAAAATTGACCGTACCGATTGTCGTCCTGATCATGTGCTGAGCGAGATGTTCGATTTGTTTGTTGAGTTAGAAGCAGACGACGAAACACTCGATTTTCCTTATATCTATGCCAGTGCCCGTGAAGGTTTTGCTACGCATGACCTCGACAATTTTGGCGATAGCATTCATCCGCTCTTGGATATGGTATTAGAGAATGTACCTGCACCCGATGTCAATCAGGATGCACCACTCACAATGATGGTCACGACTTTGGAGTGGTCTGAATATGTAGGACGTGTCGCAACTGGTCGAATCAGTAGCGGAAAAGTTCGAACTGGAGAGCGTGTGACGCTCATCAAGCGAAATGGTGATCACATTAAGTGTACCGTTGATACAGTAGAGTTATACAATAATCTGGGAAGAGCTCCTGTTGAAGAAGCGTCTGCTGGTGACATTGTGGCTCTGGTTGGCTTAGATAATCCCGAAATTGGTGATACCGTTGCCTGTGCAGAGAAGCCAGAAGCACTCGTGCGGGTTGATGTGGATGAACCGACATTGTCGATGTTATTCACGATCAATAGCTCTCCGTTAGCGGGGCAGGATGGTAAGTACGTTACCAGTCGTAATCTGCGTGAACGGCTGATGCGTGAACTGGAATCGAATGTGGCACTACGTGTTGTTGAGCGAGAAGATAAGGATTCGTTTTCCGTTTCCGGGCGAGGGATCTTGCATCTCTCCGTTTTGATTGAGCAGATGCGTCGGGAAGGCTACGAGCTTTCCGTTGGGAAACCTGAAGTCATTCGCAAGAAAATCGATGGTAAATGGCACGAGCCATTTGAATCACTGGAAGTTGATGCCCCTTCTGAAGTCGTCGGGTCTGTCATGGAACTGGTGTGTGCCCGTCGTGGTCAGATGATCGATATGACTTCAAGTGAGACGGGGATGTCGCACCTGAAATTTTCGATTCCCGCCCGTGGTTTGATCGGTTTGAGAACGCGGTTGCTGAACGCGACTAAAGGCGAAGCCATTATCAATCACCGTTTTGAAGCTTACAAATTGAGTGAAGGGGAAGTACCTCGACGTGCAAACGGCGTGTTGATTTCTCAGGATAAGGGACAGGCCGTTGGTTATGCGTTGTGGAAACTGCGTGACCGTGCGGAGTTCTTCATCGGACCCGGAGTCGATGTTTACGAAGGGATGATCATCGGAGAAAATGCCCGCAACAATGATCTGGTTGTTAACCCGATCCGCGGCAAAAAACTGACCAACGTCCGTGCATCAGGTTCAGATGAGAACATGGTTCTTAAGCCGCCCCGTGACATGAGTCTCGAATCGGCTTTGGAATACATTGAGTATGATGAATATGTGGAAATTACTCCCAAAATCATTCGTCTGCGAAAAATCTATCTCACTGAAAACGAACGCAAACGGAATCATCGCACCTCGACTGGCGAGTAATTCGTTTCGTTTGTAATTTAACGATCCCATGTCTTGAGCTTGCCAACAAGCTCAAGCATTTCGTTTCTGCGTTTCTCAAACATGCCGAACAGGATCAGGATACAGATCCCGAGACCGATTCCAAAAGCCCACCACGGCCAGACATGTCCGAGTGACTGGGAAGCGTGCCAGATCATGCTAACTATGGAAAGCACCAGAAACGAAGATCCGACATACAGGAAAGCGCGGACGCGAAACATCATTCCTGCGAAGATTCCCAGCACTGAGAGTCCGCAGAGGATGATGGGCAGCCACAAATTATTGGCAACACCGGCGATAAACATATCACCGGTGGAGCTGATGTAAATTGAGATCGTTGAAAAATAACGGATGGCAGTGATCTGTGCGGGGGTCAGTTTCTCTCGATTCAAATGGGTGGCAATCAATACGGAAAGCGCGGGAGGAATCAACCAGAGTTGAGGATGCTGCGTTAAGACTTGCCCCTGCTCCACCCAGAACGCCCACAAGGCACCATTCCCGGCGAGCGCTGCCAGCGAGGTGTAAACAAACGACTTTCGCCATAAGCTCATCACCACATAGACGAGGCTGATTAAGAGCAGGATCATCGAATAATCGCCTACAACGGGGGACGCCTGTCGGGAAGCCGCGTGAATCCAGAAGCTGAGTGCCGGCAGTAACGGCAAAAAAGTTCCGGTTCTCTGCAGTGGTTCTGACAGCACGTTCAACCCGATTCGTTCGAAGAATTCTCCCACGCCAGCGCCGGCGAACGCGATCGCAATCACAATATAAGGCCAGTAAGGTAAGAGGTATCCGCGGAACAGTTCCGGCATCGTAATATAGATGTGCAGGAACAGCAGGGCCAATACGATTTCAGCCGCATACACATACAGCATGCGTCGTTTTAATGGGAACTGAAAGGGATCGTATTTCGGAACCGCTGCCATCAGAATTAACGCTGCTGAGAGTAAAACCAGCGCCCCGGAGACAACGGCAATTTGGGTGTGCGAAATGACGAGAGGAACTCCAATGAGCAGAGAACTCGTTTCGAAGATCAGGGTTGATAGCAATGAAATGCCAGCAGCAATCAAAAATGTGCGTGAACTTTTTCGTAATGCTTCAGACCAGTCCTGATTCAGAGACGGCCATTTGGCCAGAATCATTGTGGTCACCAGACTCAGTACGGAAACCGCTTCTAAGAATCGAATCAGATGAGCGAGCCAGTAAAAATTCTTCTGCGCGGGGAGTAAGGCCCAGCCGAGATAAATGCCACTCACGCCCGCGGCCAGCAGCGCACGTTTTTTGAACTTCTCAGAGAGATCAGGGTGAGTGCTGATTGCGAAAAACGCAGGGCTGGTGAGAGCGGTTCCCAGAACTGACCACCAGCGCAGGGACTGTTCTTCAAAACGCAGAACACTATGCAGTAGTGCCAGCATGGCATAAACGGCAAGCAAAGTTACCGCTTGAGGCAGCCAGCTTAGGGTTTGCTTTCGGAAGTATTCAAAGTTGGGAATCGCAAAGTTCGAGCCACTTTGTGTGATCGCGCCGCGCAGACTCCATAACCCGCCGAGCAGACAGGCGTAACCGGATAGCGCCAAGCCCGAATGCTGCGCCAGGCTGCGCAATTTCGTTTCATCGCTGAGATACGTGGCAATCGCACAGATCCCCATCGCGAACAGAGCCGGCAGACAATAGCGGCTTTTCGAATCCCAGAGCAGCCCGATGAGCAGGATGGTGATCGCGATTAAAGCCGTCCAGCCTGCCTGGTCTCGAAGCACAGGTACGTCTATCGAAACCAGTAACGTGCGTGAGACAGTGATCAGCAGGGTATAGAACAAGACGAGACCAGTCAGAAATCTGGCCAGCATCTGCTGGAGAGCCGGTGCTTCCTCTGTGGTGATGTTGTCAGAAATATGTGTTTGCCGGTAAAGCTCACGGTACAGTTCAATGATCAGCCAGCACACCGATACGCCGGCAGCCGTCGTGATTAACCACTTGAGGAGATCCATCCCGTTTTGTAATACGAGCTGGGATTCCGGATCAAACCAGTGAGCAGTGAATACAAAAATCGTACCCAGTAAAGCGGCGCCCAGCGATGCATACGCGATGATCTGTTGTCGCAGGCAGATGCCCAGGGTGATATAGAAAATCGTTCCTGACGCCGCAATCATGAGGCCGGGATAGGGTCTGAGGGGGTCTGACCAGCCTCCGCGGAATGCAAACACAAACAGTATCATCACAACCGTTTGAGACCAGAATAAATATCGGTTTAAGGTAGCTTGTTGTTCCAGTCCCTGCTGTGATTGACGCCATTGCAGCACAAAAAGAACTGAGTGGAACGTTCCCACCAGGAGCAAACCGATCTCGAGCAGCAGATTCGCTTTCCAGCCAGTCAAGGTAGAGTGTTGCGAAAACAGGACCGTCAACAAGCCGATGAATGCCAGACTCAAAAATGTAAATCCGTTTGTTTTGAGGCTGCTGGAATAGCGGCGGGAGAAGAGTATGACGCTGATCACCGCGAGAATGATGGAAAGTAATGCGATGCGCGGAATGTTCGGAAAATGCGATACCCAGTTGTGTTCGGGGTTGTTCAGATTCATCAGGAACGGGAGCAAATAGGGGATGACAATCAGGGTCAACATACTTGCAAAATGTACGCGAATGCAAGGCCAGGAAGCGGGAGACAGGCTTTGATGGTTCAGAGATTCTCGATTGATTTTCTGTTCGATGGCTAACCAGAAAAATCCATAGAACGTCAATGCAAGACCGATATAGATCGAAGTTCGCAGATAGTCAGCCAGCAGAAAGTTTTCCAGCGGTTCTGAAAACGTAACGATCACCCCCGTGATGACCGTAGCGATGAGAAAATGGGAGCCGATCAACATCCAGCCTGGAGAGCGAAAGCGAATCGCATACAACACAGACGCGACGATCAGCATTATAATGGGGGCACAGACTGTTGCGGCAGTCGTGATCAAGTCGGTTAGTACCGGGTTCTCGAGGGGCTGGGAGAGATTCAGCCAATTCCCAAATATCTGATAGATCGTCAGCACAAGCAGCGGCAGGCTTGCGCCCAATATACTCAGGTTTCGCCATGTTGCTTTATCTTCGAATAGCTTCGGCAGGTAGCGCAAGCGGATTTGTTTCGAACGTAAAAAATTCATGAGCGATTCTGATTGCAAAATCAGCAGCATCATGCCCAGGGCGTAGAATCCCAGTCCCCAGCGCAACGCATCTGCAGTACGGTGTTGTTCAATAAAGTAACCCGCGATCAGGAACGGAATCAGATAAGTGATGAACAACAAACCTTGCGTTGTCAGTTTTTGATATTTGCTGTTGATGTAAGGCAGGCAGGCAATGGCTAATAAACCCAGGCAGAGCCAGCTCCAGATCCCGAAGGTTTCTTTTGAATGAGCAACGGAGAAACCAATTGTCGCAAAGGAAACGTGCATGTTTTGGAAGCTGAAAGCGACCGTCATGAGTATTATGCTTAAAATCAGGCTCGACTGGGTCCCGATGCTGAATGCGCGCGGTTTCGTCAACGTTACGATCGTTGCACAGAGGGTGTAGAGAAATAGTCCCAGCATCAACAGAGCCGCATGTTGATGAATTTTGTGTATTTTGAACGACAGGTCAAAATCAGTAGCGATCGTGGGGATGATTGACAAAAAGAGCACGAGCCCTGTCGCGACGATCGAACCGGCTAAGAGCACCGGTTGTATATTCAATCGGGACGTTCGGGAGAGTGCGCCAAGCATATTCTGGGAATATTTTTTGGACTGGATGAGTGATCCCAGCAAAATCCAGATCGCTACCGCCAAGATATGTAATAACCAGTAGTGGGGGCTGAGACTGCCCGCATCTTTCCATAGTCCGTAGTGCACACCAATGGCAGTCGCCGTATAAAGGCTGCCAACTGTACCTGCGAGTTGTGAAAAGAGAAACCAGAGATCTGACTTTCGGATCAGAGCAACGGTGATCCAAATGGACATAATCCAGAACGCATAGAATGCATGCATTTCTGGTGACATGGTTTGCAGGAGAACATACACGACTAGCACTGGTGAAGTCAGAATCGATCCCAAAACGATCGGGGTAGTAAACGGATTTGATTTGCGGGGGATAAGGGACCACGGAGGACGGGAATGATTTCGGGATCGGGCCCAGTAATGTAATCCGATCAGGAAGATGAGACTACAAGTGGCATGGATGAAGCAGCCCCAGACAAACGGCGCATCTGGTAATAGTAGTAAGTTGGATAGCCAGGATCGGAATGGCACATTGATGCATAGTGCGTGTTGCAACGTCAGGAACCACAGACTGGATGCAATTGCAGAAAGAACCTGCTTACGAATCCGCCAGTTGGCGATCAGGAAAATGGTCGTATTGACGAACAGAGACAGTGTGGACCAGATATCATCCGTGCGTGTGATAAAACCGGCGTAAACAGCGATCAGGCTTGAGCTGATCGAAAAGCAGCCAGCCGCATAAAAATAATATCGAGCGGCTTCTTCTTTCTTGGCTCGTTTCAATAAGATAGCTGCGATGGCAGCGATGGTTGCGAATATGATGAAAACCGCTGCACTACGTCCCAGCAGAAGTGATTCAATCAGCGCGTATTGTGAAGTCCCCTGCCATGCGATGGTGTCTGTGAGGACATGAAATCCAAGTAAGCCAGCAATGGCTCCTGAAATCAGAGCCGGTATATGACAGAGGGGAAAACGCCCTTCGATGGCCAGTACAGTCAGGCTGATTCCATTTACGATGCCGAGCACAATCATGATGTCGACTCGCGGCCAGGCAATGACGAAATTCACCAGAATCATTAAGGCAGAGAAGATCGCGATAGATGATCCGGTCAACGACCAGTGCGGTGCGTCGTCTTTCTCTTTTCTTTGGTGAAGAACCAGGCCGACTCCCATCAGCAGCATTTCCATGACGCTGATCAAGGGGGTCAGGTAGGCAAACGTTTCCAGTCGGTTCGTCGAGTACCAGATCAAAAGCCAGCAGGGAGCCAGAACTGCGAAGAGAGACAGTCCGCTGATCGTCGTCAGTTCACGGGCCAGGGAATCGGTAATCTCTTTCCAACGAAACGTACGTCGGAGAATATATGCCATGGCCACGATAAAACAGCCGATCGGCAGGATTGCCAGCAGGTTCGTACGCAGAAAAGATGGTTCGCCGATCATGCTGCGAGAGATAATTAACTGACCTGCAGACGAACCCAGTACAACGGTCAGAAGTTGCCAGCGTCCGAAGCTGACCAGAATCTTGCTGGCGGACGAGACCATCCAGCCAAACGTTGTAAAGCCGATACCGATGGCAAGCAGGAATAGCGGATCGGTGATCGGACGATGGTCCGAGAGTCGGATCGCTGCCAAAAAGTTAAGCGGGACCAACAGGACGGTAATCATTAACAGTCCACGACTCGTAGATTCCAGTTTCCAACGTTTGAATGTATACAGGCCAGCCCCATGAATGGCGGCCGTTGCCAGCAGGAACAGCAGAGCAGGGAGGTAAGGTATCTGATTTTTCAGTGTCGACCAGAGGCTGACAACCAGACCGATCGCGCTCCCCACAATCAACAGGCCGCTGACCAATTCGCCCCAACGAATATTTTTGTCTTCCATAAACGCACTCAGCAAAGAACCAAGCGGGCGTTTCTCTGTTGGTTGTGAGATTTCAGGAATGATTATCGCGGGGCGTTCCTCGATGACTGGTGCGTCGAGAAAGTCATCGTCGTTTAGAAAATCAGCGATTTCAAAAGCAGCGACGTGTTCCTGGCTTTCTGTTGGGGGGGGAGTCGGCGCTGCGGAAGCGGGAGCTGTTTGCGTATGACTCGTCGGTTCTGACACGGGGGAGACTGCTGTTGCGGGCGGTGGTGCGAGATCTTTGTCCGTGTATTTGACGAGTTTCAGGTAATCCTGCTCAGGAATTTTTCCTTCGTAGTATAACCGTCTTAAATAACGCTGTGTGGTCTGCCGGTCCTGGTCTGTCTCGTTTTCTGGTTGAACAGGAGTCTCTTTGGGGAAGGAATTATCCTTAGTGAAATATTTAAAGCCAATCGTGCCCAGTACCCACAAGCCATGACAGATGGAAGCAATTTCGTTAAAGTGATAATGAATAGGAGGAGCGCCATGTCCATGTTGCAGGATCCTGTTGCAGATGATCACGAATACCTTAATGTGGAAATCTCTTTTTAGAAGGCGTTATCTTTAACAATATATCACTCGCAATTCGGAATATTGCATGGAAAATATAAGAGAAAGTGGTGTAACCGCAAATCTGGCAACAGATTATCGCAAATGTGGGTTAATAAACGGAGATGCGGGTTCCGTCTGCGAGAATTCTGGTCGGCTGTTGTTTGCGGTGTAATTGGCCCCACTGTCGCTTTAAAGCGGGTTGCAGGCAATAAGGAGAGTAGAACGTGTCGTACCAGCGATTTTGCGCGGAATGATTTGTAATCGCAGGCAGATCCCATTCGGAAAGAATGGTTTTCCAGAGCGTGGATCTTTGAGAATATCGATAGTGGATGGGATCGAATCCATACCAGGAGCGGGGCGCTTCAACGACGGCGATCTGGTTGATTGCCGCGAACTCTGAGAGTTGTTGATTCAGTGTTCGCACTTTTAGTTTCAGGTCAGTCAGAGACACCGAGTTTTGGGGGAAGAAGAGCCGTCGGGTCAGCTCAAAGCGGAATGCTGACAGTTGAGAAATGCTTGCTTCAGGAAGTAGGGTGATTGTGATCCGGGCGTCGATTTGCTGCAATTGTTTGACACAGGATTCGATCCAACCAAAGATGACATCGGTAGATTGACCATAAACCAGATCATTGCCGATATCTGTTAAGAGGGCCAATGGCTGTTGGTTCTCCGCGCGGGTTTTAGAAATCGCGTCCCACATCTCACATTTCGCAATTCCCGGGAGGGCACGATAGAGCAGGCGACTCCAATTGCCATAGGATCGCCCGTGTCCCATCGCCGTAAAGATTTCATACGGTGACTCAATGGAATTCTGGAGCAGTCTCAGGATCAGGGGGAAATCCCGGGTCAGGTTGCTTGCTCCCAGCAGGATGACGGGCCGGGCGAGAGACTGGTTTTTAAATGACTTTATGGGGCCCATAAACGGTTCATACCAGTTTGCTTCAATAAAAAAGCGGCACTGTTAAAACAGTACCGCTTTGATGATCAGTTAGTCAAAAGTAAAAACGTGAAGAACTATTCTTCACCTTCACCTTCCTCTTCTTTTTCTTCTTCAGCTGCAGCAGCCGAGAAGGATGAACAGACAGAGCGGGCGATGGCAGAAACCTCATTTTCCTTTGGTGGCTTCATTTCCGTTTCTGTGTATTCCGCTTTTTCCAGAATAACGTCAACGGCTTTGCGTTCGCGAAGCTGTGCTTCCAGGTTTTCAATCATACCGGATTTTACCAGGCGGGCACGGACGCGGCGTGGGTTTTCGCCTTGCTGCATTGCCATATAGTAAATTTCCATGTCAATTTCAGTAGGCTGAACTTCCAGGTTTTCTGTCGTAGCAATTTTATCCAGAACAAAATGTTCTTTAAGTGCCTGACGGGTAGAAGAAATCGCTTGTTGACGAAGTTCATTTTCTCGGGCCTGAATATCCTGTCGGGAAAATCCAGCCTGTTGCATTTCCAGAATTTCACGTCGTAAAGCATTATCGACCTGTTTGGTCACTAATGATTCCGGTAGATCCCAGTCTGCAGATTCAGTGATTTTGCCGAGAACCTGTGAACGAGTTGTTTGACGTTGTTCGTAGGTGACTTGCCGTTCGAGAATGCTTTTGACTTCTTCTCGCAGTTCTTCTTCAGAATTTGCACCGATTTTTTCCAGCAGTGCTTCGTTGATTTCTGGAATCTGAATAAATTTCACACTTTTGACTGTGAATTTCGCTTTTACCTTTTCTCCTCGCATCTCAACCTGTTCGGCTTCTTCGGAGACTTCGAGTTCCAGTTCGCGAGTATCATCAGCCTTGACTCCGGTCATTAGCTCGCCGAAATTTTTGACTTCTGCATCTTGAAGACGCAGTATCGGTCGAAGCGGCACGACGAGTTCGTTGATTTCGCTGAGTGGTTTGCCGTCATGCTCAAATTTGACGGATACATCAAGGTAATCTTCTGCTTCTGCTGCACCTTTTCGTTCTTCCATCTCACCATATTGGCCGAGGAAACGATTCAGGTATTCATCAATGTCTTTGTCTTCGATGGTGCGAACGGGACGCTCCAGTTTCAATCCCTCATACTCGGGGATTTTGAAATCAGGGCGAACTTCCACTTCAAATTCGAATGTGAATTCTCCCTCTTCGGGAATCTCCAGGCTTTCGACATCGATTGTTGGTTCGTTAATCGGGTCAAGGTCATTGTCTTCAGCAATCAGCTCAAGACTCTCCATGAGTACCCGTTGTTTGACCTGATCCGTAAGCTCTTGCCGAAAGCGTTTTTCGACTAGTTTACGGGGAACATGACCAACGCGAAAACCAGGAACAGTTGCCTGGCCGCCTAGCTCTGAAACAGATTCAGAATAGTAGTGGTCAATATCAGCACGAGGCACAGTGACCGTTACATGTTTTTTACAAGGGCCAACCTCGTCAACTTTGGCGGTCACGGACATCTTGTACTCGCTAGCCGCAGTTTCGGTCTCTTCAGCGGTTGCATCAGTTGTGGCGAGTTCGTCAGACACGGTCCAATCCTTTTCTTTATCTATGTGTAGGAAACAGCTGTAGGGGCATTACTAGTTATCTGTACAAAACCTGAGGGTGACAGTGATTAAACTGTAATGCTGCTACCTTTGTAATACTATTTAAAGTACTAAAAGCCCCTCATTCAAATGATGGGGGCTAATGTGGGGTCCCTGAGATCATGCATGCGAAAAAAGAGCGGGTGAAGGGATTTGAACCCTCGACATCCACGTTGGCAACGTGGTGCTCTACCACTGAGCTACACCCGCAAGTGAACCGAAACCTGTCAATTCGTTCGTCGAACACCATTGGTTAAGGTATCTGGTTACTTGCTGAGATTATGTCTTGTTATTCTCTGAGGTCAAGAGTACGAGGTGAAGTAAATCATGGTTATCAGTGACTTTTTTGATATTTTGACAGGAAACAAGCTACCAGCAGTCCGTTTGAATCAGACTCTATCAATTTGTACGGTTATGTGGGGAGACTCTTGTCTGGCGATTCTCTCTCAGAGTTCCTGTTGATTTTTCTCGACATGTTGCTTTGGGACAACCAGCCGCTAACTGGCTATCTCAAAATGACTTACGAGCATAAGTCTCTTTTGTCCCCGGAACGTGTGGCGATTTGACCTCATTGTGCATCTGAGCCGATGGAGCCTGCTCCAGAAAAAATGCTTGAAATGTAATGTTTCTATCCCATTACATATCAATGGGTTATGATTACGGACTTGAACGGATTGTAAAAAGATTTTGACGCGGGAACCCGAGTGGTATTCAGATTGCTTTACATCCCAGTATCAACTTTGAAACAGCTAACTCGATGCAAACCTTTTAATACACAACCAGG
>Ga0222668_1000139_pt1 | contig 51627 bp, 31 predicted proteins | sample AntAcemetagen728_FD_179823 | JGI IMG/M metagenome (GOLD analysis project Ga0222668, IMG submission 179823) | Saline water microbial communities from Ace Lake, Antarctica - #728 | ecosystem: Environmental > Aquatic > Non-marine Saline and Alkaline > Saline | place: Antarctica: Ace Lake...
TGCTAAAATTCTACGTACGGCTGAGCGGAAATGTCATATCGTATTTGTTGTAGAAAGTTCGCATGATGGTCAAAAAACTCCCGAAGAATTTGTTACAGATTTGGTCGTCAACTTGTCTACTAAATCAGAGGATGGATATGAAAAGCGAATTCTTAATATTGGAAAAGTGAGAGGCACCACACATGTTCGCGGAGCACATGACTTTGTTATTCGATCTGGAAAAGGGTCCACAACAGGAAAGCAAATTAATGCTGATGATCCCAAGATTATCTATCCAGAGCAAGTAAGAAAACATTTTGAAGAGCAACAAAGAAATATTGAAAAGCAACAAGCGATGGGAAGAGGGGGTAATAACAGCATCGTAATGCCTCCACAAACGCAGGCATACTATTATGTCTATCCTTCACTGCATTATTTCAATCGAAAAGTAATGAACGAAGATGGGGAATCGATAGAAAATAGCCAGCAGATCTGTAATGGTTTCGGAATAAAATACCTTGATAATCTCCTGGCAGAGACAAAGACCCCTCAGGGTAATGAAGGCAACCTTTATGATGAACGAGGTCTGTTTTTTTATGAGCCAACGGCACTTATTGGCGAAGATAGCACTCATAAAAGTCGGTTGAGTAAAGCGTTTTTAAGCCATGCTTTTGCGAGAGAAAATGGTGAAATAACGAAGGCCGTGATCCTGATTACAACTCGAACTTTAGACTATGAAAGTCTGAGTAATCGATTAGCAAATCACTTGGGACGAGAAAAAGACGAGTTTTTTGACTCCCACAAAGAATATGTATTCTGTCGTCGATTGGCAATTTATCATCTTTCTCCAGCATCCTTCCTGCATATCGTAGCGCAACTAATTAAGGAAGCACAAAAAAAACTATTTGGACCTGAGCTTGATACCGAATCAGCAAGACGCAAAGAAGGATGGAGAATTCGTCTCGTGATTGATAATTGGTCAACAATTATCGAAACCCATCCAGAGATTGCAAATGATTCAAAGATACTACCTTCAATCATGTTTTTGCTGAGAATCGAAGGGATTTCGTCTTTAGTTGTGGCGAATGAAAATCAAGGGTTTTCAAAAGGATATAAATTAACGGAGTCAAAATCTCTGCGCGGGCTGACTTCGGTTCACATTTATACCTGGCGCGTCCCTTTGCTTGGGAAAAGTCGGGTTGCTATTACTGTCAATCCTCCGATTTCTGAAGATGGAAAAATTGAAGTGATTCGTGAGCTCAAGTCTCTGAGCCCAAATGCGGGTAAAGAAGGAACCAATAAACAGCTTGAAGTAAATCCTTTTTTTGAATTGTATACAGGGTTAGAAGAGGGAACTCCTCAATACGTCAATTTGAAAGTACAGTTATTTCAGGAAAGTCAGCGTGCGGCATCCTATCTAAAAGATCTTGAGGAGATGTTAAACAAACTGACTGGGAAAGAAAATCAAAAGGTCGAAGATACGGTACTCATCAAAGACTCAATGAAAACATACGAGCAGCTGAGAGAGTTTAGCGAGATTCAAGGGCTTTCGAGGTTTGGTCATACACTGGTATTACAAGTTGACGAATTTTGGGCAAAGTCCAAACATGGCGCGCTAACTTTGCGAAATCAACGTAACTATTTGTTTGCTAAAACAACAATTGAAAAAACAAAGCAAAACGAAATAGAAGATCCTTTTTCTTTTTTTCAACCTACGCAGAGCGACCTTGAAAACCTTACTGTAGAGAAAGAGGATTGGTTGCGGGCGGATACTTTTTCGACTGTTGGATATGATTTACATACTCATAAAGAAAATAATGGAGAAACCTTAGTCAAAGTTCCCTATAGCTGGGATTTTGGGTTTCTCATGTGTGACCAAATGAGTTGGGATGACTATTTAAGCAAATATCCTGAGGACCCTGAGTCTAACTTTGTTCAAGAGGTATGGGAAAGGGCGAAGAATTATCAAGAAAATGTTTCATGGTATGATTTTATTAAAGCATGTAGATTGATAATCAATAGACGCCCTGAAAAAGAAAAAGAAGAAGAACAGGGACTGCTAAGTCTTTCTCCAGTAACTGATGAGGGACTATCGTGTCTGATGCTTGAAATTTGGGCTTCTGAAATTCATAACACGAATAAAGATGCGAATTCAGAAGGACAGCCAATCTTCCCAAGAAAGCGACACGACAAAGAAAATACCGATTTGTTAGATCTATTGGAAAAATATGATCATGAACTATTTCGGACATGGTTATTGATGAGCGAAGTATTTCCGTCAAACTGTTTTGGGCAAGATAGAGCTCTAAAGAAACCAAAGGCTGTAAAGAAACCAAAGGCTGTAAATCAATTAAAGGCTGTAAATCAATTAAAGTCAAATCAAGACGGTGAAGGCAGAAACGAACCGGAAGAGTTGCAACAATACGACCCGAAGGCAATCGCAGTTCGCTGTTGGTATGGAACTTCTCATTCTGAGGATGAAAGGGCCGATGGCGCAGAAAAAAGGAAAATGATTCCGATCGGGTTGCCTGGCAATTATTCAGTGAGAGGAGACTGGTTTTTAGCAATTGCCCGTGGTAGTCAATCGTATCGAATGGGGGAACGCGCAATCGATCTGATGTGTACTCGAAGAGCTAATATCACTCGATTGCAAACGGGCATCGGACTCCCAGTCAGAAATTCTGAGGATCTCCAAGCCGGTGAACTCTGGACGCATCTATGGAAATATGATGACCAAGATAAACCTATAAAACAATACTCTTATGAAGATATTCGTCGTCTTGGGACAATAGATGTCAAAGATCCGAATGTGGGTAGAGATGAATTTTACTGGCTTTGGAGATCACGGATTAAAAACTATGAACGCCATTCGCGTGTTTGGCGCAGGTGGTTATGTGATGTTTTAGGCTTTGCAAAAGAAATTAAAGACGGGAGTCCTGATAAACTGAAGATTTACCAACAACTTGTAGATAATCCAAGCCGCGCCAAAGAATACCCTGAATATTTCTGGTTTAGTGATAAGTTATCAACATTTAAAGACACGCTCAAAAGAGCAACGATTAGTGATTAAAAATATCTCGCTTGATAATCTCTCCAGGGGTAAGTCTCGTTTCAAATATTTGCAGCGGAAACCCAATTTCTCATGACTTCTTTGTTTCTTGAATTATTTTGAACTACGGTCGAAGTTTCCTTTGCTGCTGCAGGCAAATTGGGAATCAAGGGAACTGCGTCAGATATGAATATACTTAGCCAGAACCCCCGAGCAACTCTACCCATGTTGCTTCAAGGTCTTAGGCTTGGATTATCACATCCGAACCGCGACTTATAAGCGAAGAAATTCCTACAAAGTGACCAATGGTACTGAGGGCGATCCAAGAGCTTTGCGGCTAAAAGGCTTCTGATGAAATCTATGCCAAAACCGTGTCCCTGAAAGCAAAAAAGTCCTAAACCACGCATGGGTTAGGACTTTTCAAAGTTGCCCGACTAGGATTTGAACCTAGACTAAGTGAGTCAGAGTCACTCGTGCTACCGTTACACTATCAGGCAATGCAGGATTGATGACTTTCACTCGCTAAGGTTAGCAAATATCATCACTTGTGGCTGCGTCTTGGCCATTATACGAAATTTTTTCCGTACGCCAAGTCGATGAGGGAGAGAAATTTCTATTCTTTTTACCCTGTTCTACTATTTGATGACACTATATGCGCGATTTGGTTCTATTTATAATCGTATCAATGAAATTACATCCACTACGAAAGTCATCTCCTATGATACGCTGCCTCAATCGATGTCTGTTTTTATTCGTGATTTATATTGTCATCTGCCTGGGAATGCAGGGGGGCGCAGCAGAAATGACCGAGCCAGCTCCCTCTCAAGAGGATGTTTTACGTAATCTCAAGCTGAAACAGCTGATCGATGAGTTAACGGCTCAGATCAAGCAAACCCCAAACGAGACAGCCTTGTATTCAAGCAGAGGCGATGCGCATTTCTTTCAAGGGCAGTTCAAAGCAGCCGTCGCCGATTATGACAAAATGGTCGAACTGAATCCGACCATTAAAGCCTCTCACTGGCGCAGGGGCATTGCCTGCTATTATGCCAAACAGTATGCAGAAGCGGCCCAGCAGTTTGAAAGCTATCATACGTTCGATAACGTGGATCGCGAGAATGGGATCTGGCGTTTCTTTTCTCAATATCAAGCCAAAGGTGCGGATGAAGCGCGAAAGGGCTTGCTGAAATATGAAAAAGATGATCGGGAACCTTTTCCGGATATCTATCGTTTGTTTGAAGGAAAAATCACGCCTGAGAAAATTCTGGAGAATATCGAGCAGGCAGATTTGAAGGAAGAGGAGCTGTCCAAGCGGCTGTTTTATGCGTACCTCTATATCGGCTTGAATGAGTCGTTGCAGGGACGGAAAGCGGCGGCGCGACAATATCTGCAAAAAGCGGTGAATAACCAATGGGGGCCGCGTGCCGGGTTTGGGCCAAACTATATGTGGCATACCGGACGGTTGGAGCTACAATTACTACCAAAACCGGAAGCAAAAAAATGAGTGGTACGCCTACAGAGTGACTTAGTCCGAAATGAATCTTTCCTGCGTGTTTAATTGGATAATGTGAATATGAAACGAGGCGTGCCAATAAGGATTCGGGTTTGCTTTATCTGTCTGGCTGTGTTGATTTCCGGTTTGGAAAATCATGCTGTTGCAGAAGATGAAAAAGCAGAAACAACAGTCCTTTCCGAGCAGGAAAAAAAAGAAAAAGTCTTAAGGCACGCCCGGAAAGGGCAGGAACTTCTCAAGCAGAAATCCTGGAAAGATGCGGCATCAGAATTTGAAAAAGCGATTGAATTACAGCCTAATAATAGTGTTTTACATTATTTACTGGGTATCAGTTATCTGGAAAATTCAGAAGCCAGTAAAGGGTGGGTTGAGTTGCGCAAAGCGGTTTTACTGGACCAGACGAATAAGCGGGCCGCCACTGATTTTATGCGGATCTGGAGCTTCTTCGACGGGAAAGGCTTGTTGAATGTGGGGACTCCCGAAGCGGAAATTCTCAAGGTCTTGGGGAAACCGGATCGGCAACGAGATCTGAATGGTGAGTCGCAGTTGGTTTACGGGTTTATGTGGATCAATTTTCGCGACGGCAGACTGTTTGCTTTAGTTGATACACGCGGTCTCAAGGCAGAATTCACGAAAGCCGTCAGTACGCTGGAATTTCAGCTTGATCCCTGGTGGAAAGAGGGCTATCGGATCATGAATGCCACGAATGCGTTAACGGAATACGTTGCAGCAGAAGATACCGTGCAGAATTATCAGCAATTGTTCTCGACACAGAGATTGTTCAATCTGGGAAAGCGGGTTTCTGCCAGAGAGATGATGAACGGCATGAAAGCTTCACTGGAGAAGACACATCAAATCGAGGAGTGGAAAGTCATTCAGGATGGCGACAATGATATTCTCTACGAATGGCGTGTGGCCAAGAGTGAAAAAATGCCGGCACAACATGAAATTTCCAGGCTGGTCAGAGGCAAGCGAGACATGCATCGGCTGGCTTATGTCAGCCGAAAAATGCCCCTGAACGATGAAGTCCGCTCTCACTGGATCAAGATGATGGAAGCAGCAAAGCTGGTGGTGGCACACCCGGAAGAAGCAAAATTGACTGCTGCTCAAAAAAAGGAACTCGTGGACCAGCTCACAAAAAAGTCCCGAGAAATCATGACGCTTCAACTTCAGTACATTCAAAATCTGAATGTCGAAGCGCTGAAACCTTATTTTACGGAACGCGTGCGAAACCAGATTACCATTGATTTGTTAAAACAGGCAAAACAGCAGGCAGCGTCAGCGTCTCCTGAATCGCTGGTGCATTCGATTGAGCTGAGTGAATCTGATGGCAAAATTCAGGCCAAGATCAAAATGAAAAATGGACGGACTTTAACAACATTGATCTCTGTGCGCGGAAAATGGGAAGCAGACACAATCTGGTTTAACTAGTTTTTCCAAAACTACCGAAACGACCTTTGCGACCTATCCTTACAGGAAGATTTATTTTCACTGTGGGCATGTGTTATTGCGTTCATGTTTCAGGGGTGTTTTCGGGTCGAATTCGCTGGAAAACTTCGAAGAATTTTCCAAGGAATCCCGGAGCGAATTCGATCGGAAACAGGATGTTTTTAAATTAAGTAATGTGTTTCTATTAAATGACATACGTCGTTTACCTCCCAATAGAGGTTGAGGTATTTCCAATCACGTTTTCGTCATGCCCCTACGATTAGCATATTTCGTCTCAACTTCTCAATACGATTATTCCGAAAGATCAGAGTAACCGCTTGTATCCGGATAATCGGAATAGTTTTACATCCGCTTCGGAAACAAGGGGGGAATGGAAATGGCTTTGATGAGCCTGATCCATTCAGGTCAACCGGGGTTTTAGTTCTGGGACGTAAAGTCCAGGGGAATCAAATTCTGGAAGACCTTGAGAAACGGAGTTGATCGTCTGGAATCGTTAGAGACGAGTTACACATCGACGTTGGAGTTTTCGATGAACATATTACGTGTGAGCCTGGCCTGCTTCTTTTTAGCATCTCAGTACATACTGGCGTCTGTCCATGCAGATCCGGGGCAAACTGAGGGCGGACAATCAGAGGGGCACGCTACTCTGGGCGAACAATCAGAGGGGCATACTACTCTGGGCACTCAAGCAGGGGCTCGAGAGGGGACTGCCATTGTGGGGAGTGTTACTTCTGGCGTTTTCAGGCATGATTTTATTCCTGCAAACAATGTCCAGCAAAACAATGTTCCCGGTATCACTACAATGAAAGATGTGAGCTATCAGGATGAACTGCAAGGTTATGCTCCTTACAGGTATCCCAGCCCCCAATCAATGGCGGTCAATGAATACATCGATAACGGTGTCGGATATCAGCCACTTGGACCAGATCCGTTCCAGCCTCTCTTCCGTCTGGATAAAGGAATTGGTGGTGGAGTTGGTTATGACGACGGTTATTCCAATCTGGGAGTTCTGCTACCGTTTACGATCAATCCAGATCAAAGCATGCTCTTCCTGGATATAAGAGCCATGGTCACCGACCAGGGAGCCGGCGGTGTGAACCTGGGTGCTGGCTGGCGTTCTTATAATGAAATGTTAGATAAAATCTTCACCGTCGCTGGCTGGTATGATTATGACGCTGGTCATAATCAGGATTATAATCAGCTTGGTTTGAGTGGTGAAATGATCGGCCAGTATCTGACCACTCGGATTAATGGTTACTTTCCGATCAATAACAATGAAGTCGTTGTTTCTAATAATTTGACGGGTGGGGCTTACTTTCAGTCAAACCGCATCAACTTATACCGGGCTCGCTATTCAGAATCTTCTTATGGTGGTGTTGATGCCGAAGTGGGTGGTCCGCTGCCAGTGCTGGGAAAATATGGAATCGACGGGTTTGTCGGCGGGTATTATTACAACTCGAACGATGACGCAAGCGCAGCCGGTTTCAAGTTCCGCGCAGAAGCCAATATTAACGACTGGTGGCAAATGAGCGTCAGTTATGCCAAGGATAATGTATTCGGATCGAACGCATGGATGAATGTGTCCGTTGCCATTCCTGAAGGAAGATCCGATAAATGGATGCGTCCGAAGACAATCCGGCAGCGTATGTATCAACCGATGAATCGTAACTACCGTGTTGTGGCTCATGTGAAAGAAACCATCAATTCTGAGGTCGCGATTAACCCCGATGATGGCCTGCCTTACACCGTACAGCACATCGATCCCGACTATGGCGCTGCTGGAAATGGTGATTATGAAACGCCATTTGGATCGGTAGCCGCTTATAACGCGTCTATTCCTGTCGCTTCAACGGATATCATTTTCGTACAAGAAGGTAATACAACAAACCTGGATGGTGGGCTGACTCTGCTTGACAATGGTGGTGGAATCGGCGGCGTGACAGGACAACGGCTGTTAAGTGAAGCCGTACAACACACATTCAAGACGTTTGACACAAACGGTTCTCTCGTGACTTTAGATATGCCCGGATATAATCCATCGGCAAGTCTTCCGACGTTATCCAATACCGCTTCAGTGGGGGGGAATTTTGTTGTCAATGGTCAAGGTGGTGCCTGGGAAGTTTCCGGTTTCAACATCAGTGGAACAAAAGCAGCAACACCGTATAACACAGGAATCCTCTCGACTGGTACTCGCGGGTTTAATATCAACAATAACAATTTTGTACTCTATAACCGTGGTGTTGATGTCACGAATACTGCTAGCGGCATTGGCATTGTTACAGACAACACGTTGTCAGGCGATGGGGTGAACTCGCTACATGGTGTCAGAATTACTCAAAATACAGGTACGCTTGAGCTGGCTTTCCACAATAACACGACAACCAACAACCTTGGTCCACTGGTACCAGCAGAAGGAGTCGGTTTTGAGATCATAGCCAATGCCGGCACAACCGTTGATGGGGTGGGAACTGCCGCCGATGGTGTGACCACACTGGGGATTACCGGGAACACGGCTAACAGCAATGGTACTGGGATGATCCTGACTGAGAATGCGGGAACCATCGAGACCGACTTCTCCAACAATACATTTAATAATAACGTGAACCCGAATACCGGTTTACACGTGAATGCCAATGGCGGTTCCGTCATCTTCCGATCCTTTGACACCATCACAGCAACAGGCAATACGGGAGCAGGTATCGTCTTTGATGCCAACGGCGGTACTATCTCAGCCGTGACAGAAGACGCGAATGGGAACGGGATCGTTGATCCTGGCGAAGATATGAACGGAAACGGCGTGCTTGATCTGGGGCTGACGACGATCAACGCCAGCAACAATACGACGGATGGTTTTGTGGCAAACTCCGATGGTGCTGCAGCCGTTATCAACTTGAGTATCGGAAGTGTGAATGCGACTACCAACATCTTTAACAGCAATGGTCAGAACGGGATCAGCCTGAATACCCTGAATTCAGGTACCATCGGCGGGCAGATTGTCAACAACACTGCTACCAGCAACACACAGGACGGTCTGGGAATCACATTAACAACGGGAACGATTGATCTGACAACCATCGGCTCACCTTCGATTTCCAATAATAGCTTCACCGGGAATACCCGTCATGGTATGAGTATCGTGAACAATACGGGCGGCACATTTACGACCGCGTTGATTTCTGAAAATGATTTCAGCAATAACACCGAAGCGGGTCTGTTCATCGGCGGAGCCGCCTTAGGTGGTGCCAATACGGCAACAAATACGCTGGGCAGCATCGATTCCAATAACTTCAATCGGACGACTCTAGGAACCTCGGGAATCCTGTTTGGTTCTAGCGATGTCAAGACAACGGCAAGCATTACCCGTAACACCTTTCTCGGGCGTGTTCCCGCTTTACCAGATGATGAAGGTGCTGGTCCTGGTGTCGGTGGTACTGTCGCCGGTACCACTACGGTCGGTGGAAATGGCGGGGTTAGTCTGACATTTGGCAACCTGGCATCCGTGGATGATTCAGAGGTCAATACCTTCAGCAATAATGGCGATGCTCACATCGGCCTGGTGATGGAAGGAAATACGGTCAACCGGGTTGATATCGATCGGCACGACTTCAATACCACGACAGATACAACAGTCAACACAGACTTCGACGGCCAAGGCGTCGGTTTCATTCTCAGAGATACCGCCACCTATACAGGAACCATTCAACGCAATACGTTCCAGAACAACGCGGCCTCCGGTCTGTTCTTTAGCGTGATCGGAAACAATGGTGTCGACTTTGCACAACTCACTAATGTTACTGTCGGCGGGGGAACGGCTCCCTTTGGGAATACCTTCAACGCGAACGGCGGCAGCGGTCTGGAAGTCATTCGTACTGCTAACGGTGTCGTGAATAACTTTACCGCTCAGTTCAATACAATGACTGGCAATACTCTGGACGGGATCAGCCTGACTGCAGTAAATGCGGATATCACCGATACGTATGAGATCAATGACAATACGATTACCGGCAATACTCTGAACGGTATCGATATCAGTGTTCAAGCCGATGCCGATCTTGAGGCGAACATGGCTCGTAACACGATCACTGGGAATGGTACAAATGGTATCAGAACAACAGAAATGTCCGGTGATCCTACAGACTCGCGGAGCGTCTCAGGTTCATGGCTTGGAAACACGATTACCGGCAATACGACCAATGGTATCCAGCTTGCAGGGGCTTCTAATGGCTTGATCATCGGTGGTGCCGGAGCAGATCGTAATACTATCCAGAATAACGGCGTCGATGGTGTGGACATCACAGCAGACGGAACTGCCACGCTTGATAATAACCTGATCGCCAACAACGGGTTACACGGGGTCGACATGGAGCTGGTCGGCTCTAATAATATTACCATTCAAAACAACGATATCACAATGAATAGTGGAGATGGTATCGAGTTTACGAATGTGAATTCTGGTCCCAGCTATACTTTGACAATCGAAGATAACATCATCGACTTCAACGGGGGACGTGGCTTTGATCTCTTAGCCAAATCTGGTGGTAATAATTTTGTGACTAACATCAGTGTCGATTTCAACAGAAACGTCGTCAATGCAAATACTCTTGAAGGCGTGTATATCGTTTACACATCCTCTGCAAATCAGCAGCAAGACGTTTCCGCGAATACGGCTCTCCTGGCCGATGGTGGGCTCTTCCGCGATCTTCGTTTGAGAGTGAATATGGATAGCAACGAGATTCTGGCTAATGGTTCTGCCGCTGCCTTCAGTAGTACAGGTCTGGTGGTTCGCGTCGGTACTTCGAACGGAGAAACAGGATCCCTGAATAACTACGATGACGGTGGCTTTGCCAGTGATGGTGCTGGAAACTTTACTCGCTCGGGTGTGATCATGGATGTGACCAACAATACACTCACGGGTAACTTTGGTTCTGATGCCTACTTCGAGTCATTCGTTTCTACAGTTGACCCTGCTGCAACGGCAGGAACATGGGGCGCTACCAACGACCCAACTGCTATCACGACACTCCAGAGCGATCCACTGGCTCGGCTGGATTTGAACTGGGATAATAATACGACCAACTCGACTGATGCGAATAATAGCGGTGCCTCTTATAACGTTTCAGATACCTTCAAGTCACGTTTGAACACGGTTGCTACGACTCCCGGACCATTCACATCTAATACCAGACTTCGTAACGCACAACGTCAGGCCGCTCGAATTCCCAACCTGATTGCACCTGGTGCAGGGGCCTTCCTCTACTCTGGTATTGGAGCCAGCACGTTCCGTGTTGACAGTACCGGAGATACAGCTCCCTTTGCACTGGATACCTCTCCTTACACCACTACCAGCGATGCAAGTGGCATCTTCCTCGGAAACGGTGCCGGCGAACTGCCCTTCGGTTGGGGACAATATTAAGTCTCCGCTGTGGGTCTGACCTGACGGTCTGTTAAAACAAAAACACCATCCTGAATCAAATCGGGATGGTGTTTTTTTATTTGTCTGACAGGTTCAATGTCGATCTGGTTCAATGTCGATTAAGCTGGCGACAGGAACTGCTCGATGCGATCAAGGCCCGCTTCCAGGGTCTGCAGATCAGTGGCAAAGGAAAGACGAACATAACCCGGTGCCCCAAAGGCATCGCCTGTTACCAGAGCCACATGGGCTTCTTCCAGTAATGCTGTGCAGAATTCGCTGGAGTCTTTGACAACCTTGCCGCCCCCCAGTGGTTTATTGAAGTGGGCACTCACATTGAAGAACGCATAAAACGCGCCACCCGGTTCTGCGAAACTGATCTCCGGGAATTTTCGTAAGCGTTCGAGTACATAAGCGCGACGTTCAACGAATGCCGCCAGCATGTCAGCCACACTTTCCTGCGGTCCACTTAAAGCGGCAATCGTCGCGGCCTGACTGATACTGCAGGGATTGGATGTTTCCTGACTTTGCAATTTGGTCATTGCCGCCGTCAGTTCTACCGGAGCAATCGTCCAGCCAATCCGCCAGCCGGTCATCGCGTAAGCCTTGCTGACGCCGCTGACGATAATCGTGCGCTCCGCGACATCGGGCCCGAAGGATGCAAAGCTGCGAAATTCAGAACCTTCATAAATCAGTTTTTCATAAATCTCATCGGAAAGGACGGCGATATCTTTTTCGACCGCAACCCGTGCTAACGCTTCCAGTGTTTTCACAGGATAGGCGGCGCCGGTCGGGTTACAGGGGTTGTTGAGCATCATCAGTTTGGTTTTCGGCGTAATCGCCTGTGCAAACTGTTCGGCGTTCATACAGAAGCCACTTTCCTCAGTCGTTTCCACCATGACAGGGGTTGCCCCTGTTAATTCAACCAATGCGCTGTAACTCACCCAGTACGGCGTGGGAATGATGACTTCATCGCCGGGGCCACACAACGCCGTCAGCACATTATGAATGGAGTGTTTGGCTCCATTGGAAACCACAACCTGATTGGGCTGAAAACTTAATCCATAGTCTCGCTGATAGGCGTCGCAGATCGCCTGTTTCACTTCCGGAGTGCCGGCTGCCGGAGTGTAATGGGTCTGGCCGGCGTCCATCGCATCCTTGGCTGCCTGACAAATATGTGTGGGGGTGTTGAAGTCCGGCTCTCCCAGGGTGAACTCATACACTTTGACACCGGTGCTTTTCAGTTCTTTCGCTTTTGCTGCAGCGGCAATGGTGGCAGAGGGCTTTAGTTTTTGGACTGTAGAGGAGAGCTGCATCGACATAATCATGTTCTTTGAATGCGAAAGGAATAAAAAGTTCTGGGGCTGACATACACAATCGGCCTGGAATGATTTCCCAGCTATGACACCCGGGAATCAAATATGTTCAAAACCACTCGATTCTTTTCACCTGCGCCGGCAGCGTCAAGTCTCCGATGCCTTTGTTTGAAAATCGAGCAGGATTCCCGGTAAAAAACGTGTCTGGCGGGAATACGTTATGTTGAGCCCCGTGGATCGAGACGGAAACCAGCATCAGTTTGCAGAGCAGTCTGAGTCGATTAGCGGGACGCGGGAAGCGCACTCTCTGCATTTTTGCCCACTTCATGGGCCGACATGACAACATGAATCCGCGAGGTCATTTGGAAATCAGTCCGGGGTTGAGTTCCCTCTTTGGTATCGCGGGTGATGTCGACGGTCCATTTCGCCAGGCCGAAAGGAATTTCACTGGTACGCCAGAGGGTTCCTTCATTCTTGGAGCGGGTGGTGAGACTTTCGACCTGGTTGCTGCCTTTGTATTCACGAGCAGAGACCGCGCCAGCGGGGGTTTCCACAGTCGCAGGTTCTCCCTCAGAGTCCCATTTGGGATAATGTTCGAGCATGGTAATCATCGGGTAAAACCGCAACACATTAGTTTTCAGAGGTTCGACCGGTCTGTCACCAATTTTTCGATAACCACGGACGAGGGGCAGAAAGGTGATGGGAATCTGATCTTTGTCAAAATTCTGACCATTGATCGCTTTTTCAGGTATTAAGACTTTATAGATCCGCGGGCCGGCGACTCCGGGAGAGACTCCTGATTCGGTTTCCTTACCGGTGATGCATTTAAACTCAAGCCAGCGGCACGCCGTTTGTTCTCCTTCGAACTCTGCCATTTCTGAACCAACAGAGCTGATGATCAAATGCCGCGTCCATTTCAATTTCACATTCAGATCGTTGGATTCGGGGCCCGGCATCTCTTTTTCATAGGTGCCTTCAAATCGGACCCAGGAACCATCGGGGGGCAATTCCCAGATGAGCCCTTGCGCAAAGAGCGAACCTGAAAATGAAAAGACCCAGAAAACAGTAAGAAATAATGATCGGACAGACATATTTTGAAAACCAGAGTCGTTAACGGAAATGATCGGACACAGTTTCTCACTACGAAACTTCAAGCCCCAGTGTGACAAAAGAGGCATCCCCTGACAACACTTTTTGGTTTTTCCAGCAGGAATTTTCTCAAGCGAATGACTTTCAGTGCGTATAACGGGAGCATCAGTCAACTCTTTCTTGACCGTAGCCGGTCGTGTGCCTTAGACTACTTATAGGAATCAACAGGGTTTTAACGTTTTTCAAATCGTGCCTGACTGACAGAACGCGCCGTTTCAACCAGTTCTGACGCTTCAAACAATACATACGTCCCTCTACTGGAGATTATAATGTCGATCCCATTCCTGAAACATCGATGGTTACCATTCGCTCTGATTGTGGGGTGTAGTCTTTGTCTGACCGTAAAATCCACCTCTGCTGCAGAAGAAAAGGCCAAGCCAACGCGCGAAAACTGGGGGCACATTATCATCAAGGGGGCTTACCCCGAAGGGCCGCAAATGCCCGGTTTGTTTGGCGATGTCACAGAATCGCTTTCCAAGGTCACCGCGCGATTAGAAAAAGCGGCTCAGGATAAGTCGCTGACCGGAGTGATTCTGCACTTGAAGGGGACGAATATTGGCTGGGCCAAGCTGAATGAAATTCGGGAAGCAATTCTGAAAGTGCGTAAAAGCAACAAGAAAGTCTATGCCTGGATTGAATCGGGCATGACCAAAGATTATCTGATCGCGACTGCCTGTGATCAGATTGTCATGCCGGAATCTGCCACGCTCATTCTGCTTGGTTTGAGAGCAGAGGTCAGCTTTTATAAAAACCTGTTCGACTGGCTGGATGTCACACCGGATGTCTTACGGGTCGGAGAATACAAGTCGGCTGCGGAACCATACACGCGAACGGAGATGAGTCCGGCGTTTCGCGAAGAAATGGAAGCGATTCTGGACAATTATTTCGGTCAGATTCTCGACATGATTTCCAAATCAAGAGGATTGTCGGCAGCAAAAGTGGAAGCGGCCATCAACGCCGGGCCGTACATGGCCATCGATGCGAAAAAACTGGGGTTAATTGATCATACGGCCTACGAAGATCAACTCCCTGGTCTGATCACCGGAGGCAAATCCAAGACGGAAGTCAGAGTGATTAAAAACTATGCAAAAAAACGGCTGGATACAAATTTCTCGGGCATCGCCGGTCTGATCAAATTAATGGATCTTTTAGCGGGCATCGACTCCACACAACGCAAGGGAGCCGGGCCACGTATTGCCGTAATTTATGCAACGGGTGCCATCATGTCTGGTTCCAGTTCCAAGGGAGGGTTACTGGGCGCACACGTGCTGGGCTCTGATACCTTTATCAAAGCCGTCAAAAAAGCGACAGAAGATGATCAGGTCAAAGCCATTGTGCTGCGGGTTGATAGTCCGGGGGGAAGTGCGTTGGCCAGTGATCTGATGTGGCGCTCGCTGGAAAAAGCAGGCAAGCCGATTGTGGTCAGCATGGGGGATGTTGCTGCCAGCGGGGGATACTATATCTCGATGGGAGCAAATCGCATTTTTGCAGAACCCGGCACATTGACCGGATCGATTGGTGTTGTTGGTGGAAAACTGGCGATCAAAGGCCTGTATAATAAAATGGGAATAACAACCAGTGTGATCTCGCGCGGCAACAACAGTGGAACCTTCAGTCCCATGACCGGGTTTACGGAAACGGAACGCGCTGCAGTGACGAAGTTACTCTATGCAGTCTATAAACAGTTCACGGAAAAAGCAGCCACCGGGCGAAAAATGGAGTATGCCGCATTGGAAAAACTGGCCCGCGGTCGTGTTTATACCGGGGAGATGGCATTGAAAATCGGCCTGGTTGATCAATTGGGAACCCTGGATGATGCCATCGAACATGCTCGTAAACTTGGAAAAATCAAGGACGGTGTGGATTTTGAGAAGTTAATTCTGCCTCGGCCGACGAGTCCCTTCGAACAGATTTTTGGGACCGTTGATGCACAGGCGAAACAGAGCCAGCAGTTGTCGGAAATGCTGAATCTGCTCTCACCTGAATTGTCGCAGCAACTGCAGAAACTGGATTTGATCAATTTGCTGGCCCGAGAAAAAACGCTGATGGTGCTGCCCTTTGATATTCGCGTAAATTAAAGTTTCAATTCTTTCTGAAATCACAGTTCTGATTGATCACTCAGTCTGATACTGAGGACCAGTGAAAAAATGATATGGCGAGGAGACAGGATGTTTAACGGCTTACGGAAAGCATATCGGAATTTATCGTTCGTAGTTCTGACTGCTTTGATGGTTGGGGGAACAGCGACGCAGGTGTTCTCTGATGAAAAAATCAGTCTCGATCAATACTACGGCTTCAAACCACTTGAGATCTTCAAGCTCTCAAGCCGGTCATCCAATATGCTGGCTGAAGATCTCAACGCGGATGGCCAAAATGATCTGGTGCTGATTGATAATAGTAACAGTCGCATTGATGTCTTGCTGCAACGGTCCGGTACGGAAAAGCAATCGGATGAAGAACCGAGTGAAGAAGTGAACTTCATCTCGAATGATACGCGGTTTAAACACGTTAAAATTCCCGTCGATGTTTCAATTACTGCATTGACTGTCGGCGATTTCAACGGCGATGGCCGCAACGATCTGGCCTACCTCGCACTTCCAGATCGCTTGATTATCCGGTATCAATCGGAATCGGGAGACTGGAATAAACGCACTCGAATTCGGTTAGCCGACTTGCAGCCTACGCAGTGGACTATCGCAGCCGGGGATCTGAACTTCGATAAAAAGACCGATCTGATCGTCCTAGGTAAAAATCATACGTATGTGATTTTGCAGGATCAAAAAGGAGAATTGAGTTCGCCGAAATCGATCTTGAATACGTCTCCCAAGTTGGGGCTCGCTTCCATTGCCGACCTGGATGGTGACGGCCGCAATGATTTTACTTATGCGACTCGTGACGGGAAAAATCAAATTCTATGTGCCCGGCTGCAAAAGCAGGACGCAAACCTGGGCCCGGAAATCAGATTTGAACTCTCGAATCCTCGCTCTGTCACTCTTACCAACATTGATGGGAAAGCAGGCTCTGAAATCCTGACCATCGATTCACAAACCGGTCGACTGAAAGTCCAGCAGTTAGAGAGTTCGCAAAATAAAAATGGACAACTCTCCAAGCGACTGACTCTGTATGGGTTCGGCGAAGAAGGGTCGAGCCGCAATCGTGGTTTTGATCTGGGGGACATCAATGGCGATGGAGTCAGCGACGCGGTTGTCTCCGATCCCGAAACTGCGCAGATGCTGGTTTATCTGCAGACAAAAAATCAAGGCCTTGATCTGGGACAGACATATCCCGGATTGCTGGGCGTCGAACAACTACGTATTGAAGATGTCGACGGGGATGGGCTGGGTGAAGTCTTTGTGTTGAGCGAACGGGAAAAAATTATTGGCGTCAGTTCGTTCAAAGATCAACGCTTATCCTTCCCCCAGATTCTACCCATCAAAGGCGAACCTTTAGCGTTTGAACTGGCAGACCTGGATGGCAATCGGTCACCTGAATTGATATATGTCGCGAAAGTCGGGAACAAAAGCTCTTACAGTTTTCAACTGCAGGCCCTGCGCCTGGACCAGGATGGGAAGTGGAGTGAATACCAGTTTCCAAGTTCTCCTCCCAACCTGGATTCTCCGAAATCATTAATCAAATTGGATGCGAATGCAGACGGATATTTTGAACTGATGGCCTTTTATGGCCTGTCACGTACTCCCAAACTGATTGCATTGCCTCCCAAGAAAACACCAAGAGTAATCACGCCTTCCGGCGGCATTAATCTGGACGAAATTAAACCGGAATCAATCTTCATTGGCGGCAAAAAAAGAGATTGGATACTGACAGCCCAGAATAATTTCGCCCGCAGACTGATTTTGAACTCCGCCAACCAATGGCAGGTGGTCGATCAGTTTAATGCACCCGAAAGCAAAGCCCGTGTCGTGGGCGCAGTGAATATCAATCTCGATGGTGAACCGGGAGACGAAATTGTGCTCGTCGACCTGGGAGTCGAGAAACTTCGCATTCTGCGAAAGGAAGCCAACGTCTATCGGCCCTGGAAAGAAGTCGAAATTGGCGATTTTCCATTCCTCTCAGCGCACGTGGCTGACTTGAACGGGGACAAACGCCCCGATCTGTTTCTCTTCGGACGCGGTCAATTCGGCATACTCTATTCGGGACAGACTCCACCCACATTGAAAGATGTCGCCTCGTTTGAATCAAAACTGCCGCAGGCGTATTTTACGGACTCGGTGGCAGGCGACCTGAACGGAGATGGAAAGTCTGATGTTGTGATTCTCGATACGCGAACTAATCACGTGGAAATTCTGAATTACGGCGAGAAGCAGGGATTGAAACATGCTTTAAACTTCAAAGTGTTTGAAGAGAAAACATTTTCCCGTTCCAACCGCAGCGGAGTCAATCCCCGTGAAGCCCTTATCGTTGATGTGACAGGCGACAACCGCAAGGACTTGGTTCTATTATGCCATGATCGCGTTTTGGTCTACCCGCAGGATGATGGCAAACCTGAAAAAGAGAAGCCTTAAAGGTCTGTTGTGTCATGCATCGCATATTTTTGAGATAACCTGTCCAGGCCCCACACCAGGAATACGGCTCCGATAATCAGAGCAAGGGATGCCCAGAACTGACCACCAAACGCGGTAGGCCAGACATTCTCGTAAATACGATGTTTAAAGGGAACCATTTCCGCTGTCTGGTCGGCTGAGTAGGGAGTGATGTCGAGCTTGAACGGCCAGATGCGCCGTAGAGAGCCGATCATCAAACCACAAAGCACCGCCATCGTCACTGTATGATACGAATGTAATAACCACCGCAGCACTTTGCTGAACAGGATCAGTCCCAGCAGGCAGCCTGAAACAAAGACGAATACGGTCAACAGCCCACTCCAGTCGATGTGCCCCTTTAATAATTCTTTGGGAATCGTTTTGAGTAAGCCTGTGACGTCGTGATATTTTCCCAGCAAGATCAGAATCAGCGCGCCGCTGATTCCCGGCAGAATCATGGCACAGATGGCAATCATGCCGCAGAGAAACACATACAGGTTACCTTCCGGCGGCTTGACTGCATGCTCTCCGACCAGAATGTAGATAGCCGCCAGCGAGGCCAGGAAGGCGATCACATTGGAAAACGTCCAGCGATCCACCATTTGGGCGACCAGAAAACTGGATGCCAGGATCAATCCGAAAAAGAGCGACAGCGTTAATTGCAGATGGTAATCGAGCAGATAATGCATCAGACTCGCCAGGCTGACGACTCCTGTCAGGATTCCCACGCCCAGGGGGATCACAAAACGCAGATCCAGATGCGCGGCAGCTTCAGACCAGTTTCGCTGCATCAGCAGTTTGAATAAGCGGGCATCACAGTGGCTGATCGCGGTAATCAGTCGCTGGTAGATTCCCAGAATCAGCGCGACGGTTCCCCCTGAAACGCCGGGAATGATATCTGCCCCTCCCATTAAAAGACCCCGGCCTAACTGTAACAGATCCTGTTTGGCGGGAAATTGAGCCTGAGGCGGGGTAACGGGCTGCTGAGAATCTGACATCAATCAACCTTGATTTAATGGACAAAAGGACCTTCGATTCAATTATTTCTACGCCAGCAATTGAACAGAGGATACGAGATCAGTTATGTTTCATAGAGAAGCAAAGTGTAATGTAGTGAAGCGTTCCTGAAAAGCGTTGATTTCCGACCCTCAAAAGTAAAGAGAAAAGTACTATGAAAGGCCCCGGACTGAAGCTGGACCTTGATATCAGACGACTCTGGAAGTGTCCTCAAACTGGTGAAACGATTCGGTTAAGCGGAGATGTCGTTACAAAATCAACACAGGTTGAGGGAGCAGAGGTCTTCATGCAGCTTGTGGAAGAAAAACGCAGCCTGTACCGAGATCCCTATCATTTCGATTATTATGAATTGCCGTCAGCCGATCAGTCTTCTTCGGAGCGTGCCGCAGCCGCAGCACGTTCGATTGAGGAAATGGTTGAAACGGAAACGGAAACGACACTGGAAACGACACTGGAAACCGAGATTCCAGAGCAGCCAGCGCCTGACATTTCAGCTGAGACTGCCGAAGAGTCAAAAGCGGACACGCTTCCGACTGAAAATCAGGAACAGGAAGATGATGGCGAGAGCTTCGGAGGCGGTCTTCTCTGAACCACTTTGAATCGATGCGTTCGATTTAATCACGATTTAGTTTGATATTCTTATCTCGGCATCAGCCGATTGGTATAACGCGGTCTATGTCACAAACAGATATCATTATTACGGGTGCTCGCGAGCACAATCTGCAAAACGTTAGTCTTCAACTTCCCCGCAATCAGCTGATCGTCATGACCGGAGTCAGTGGCTCCGGTAAAAGCTCACTCGCTTTTGATACGCTGTATGCAGAAGGGCAAAGGCGCTATGTGGAGTCGCTCTCCAGTTATGCGCGCCAATTTCTGGGACAAATGCCGAAACCGGAAGTCGATTCGATCTCCGGTCTCGCGCCTTCGATTTCCATCCAGCAGAAAATGAGCGGACGAAATCCGCGCAGTACTGTGGGCACGATTACGGAAATCTATGATTATTTGCGGGTCCTGTTTGCCCGCGTGGGGCTGGGCTCCTGCGAAAACTGTGGCAAGCCGATCAGCTCGCAAAGCAGCGAGCGAATTATCGACTCGATTTCCCTGCTGCCGGCGAAAACCCGTTTTTCAATTCTGTCGCCTTTAATCCAGCAGCAGAAAGGCGAGTATAAAGATCTGTTCGATGACCTGTTGAAGCAGGGCTTTCTCAGGGCACGCGTCGATGGCCGCATGGTGCAGCTTTCTGATCAACTGCAGCTTGATCGACAAATGAGGCACACGATTGAAGTCGTCGTCGATCGTCTTGTCGCAGGAAAACTCAGTCGCTCCCGACTGGCAGAGTCAGTAGAACTGGCTTTGAAAATGTCGAATGGAACACTGATTGTTGCCGAAGAAATCTCATCACAACATCCCGATAAAGAAAACGCGGTCGCGCATCAGGATAAAATCTACAGCTCGCGATATGCCTGTTCCGATTGCGGCATCAGTTATGAACCGCCTAGTCCCCAGCTTTTCAGTTTTAATAGTCCGCTGGGAATGTGTACTGAATGCAATGGTCTGGGAATGCGGTACGATTTTCCGCTGGATGCGCTCATAACCAAAGAAACGGTTTCGATTCAAAAAGGTGCCTTCGAACTTTTGGGCCTCTTGACGAAAGTCGGAAAATGGCGACGGCATATCTACAACGGCGTTGCCCGCTCCATCGAAAAAGATTTAAATCTTCCCGAAGACAGCTTTCTGAAAACTCCGTGGAATGAACTGCCCGAGGCGGCCCAGCATCAGTTTCTTTACGGCACAGGGGAACGCAATATCACATTCAGTTGGCGGCATTCCGGCGGGGTCTGGAAGCATGGCGGCACCTGGGATGGATATATCGAAGAACTGCTGGAGAGTTACCGCAAAACCAGCAATCCGATGCGGCGGAAGCAACTCGAAAAGTATATGGACTTCGTGCAATGTTCCAGTTGCAACGGCACACGTCTGAATACACAGGCCCGCCATGTGCGGATCACTTCAAACAGTTTTTCATCCAATGGCAGCCACAAAACGATTGCAAAAACACTGCCTGAGATCTGCGCTTTCAGCATCGAGGAAGCAGCGACATTCTTTGAGTCCCTGGAACTGGATGAAACCGGTTTACTGATTGCCGATGAGGTCTTGAAAGAAATTCGGGGACGGCTCGGTTTTCTGCTGCGGTGTGGTTTGAATTACCTGACCCTCGAGCGAACCGCTCCCACACTCTCCGGCGGCGAAAGCCAGCGGATTCGTCTGGCGGGACAGATTGGCTGCGGCCTGGTAGGCGTGGTTTATATTCTGGATGAACCCTCCATCGGCCTGCATCCCCGCGATAATACGATGCTGCTGGAAAGCCTGTGTGACCTGCGTGATCAGGGGAATACGGTTATCGTCGTCGAACATGATGAAGAGACGATGCGCGCCGCCGATCATATTGTCGACTTTGGTCCGGGACCCGGTGTGCGCGGTGGACACATTGTTGCGGAAGGCACCTATCAGAACGTCTTAAAAGCAAAAAAAAGTGTGACCGCACAGTATCTGTCCGGTAAAGAGAAGATTGAAATTCCGGAGACACGCCGCCGACTGATCAAAAAAGAATCGATCACCATCAAAGGCGCGAAACATCACAACCTGAAAAATATTAACGCGGTGATTCCGACGAAAGGTTTTATCTGTGTAACGGGCGTGAGTGGTTCAGGCAAGAGTTCGCTCGTCAACGATATTCTCTGGCCTGTTTTGAATCAAAAGATCAACAAGGGAAAAGGAAATCCAGGCGAACATCAAAAGGTAACTGGTCTGGAATTCATCGACAAAGCCATCGACATTGATCAGTCCCCGATTGGTCGCACGCCCCGCTCGAATCCTGCAACTTATGTCAAAGTTTTCGATCTGATCCGTGATCTCTACACGAAGCTTCCCGATTCCCGTATGCGAGGTTACAAGGCAGGGCGGTTTAGTTTCAATGTGGCCGGCGGTCGCTGTGAAGCCTGTGAAGGGCATGGTGCGAACAAACTGGAAATGGATTTTCTGGCCGATGTCTGGGTTCCCTGTCCGGTTTGTGAAGGCCGACGCTTCCATCACGAGACTTTGGAGATCCGTTATAAAGGCGCCAATATCGCTGAAGTCCTTGAGATGGATATCCAACAGGCGATAGAACATTTTCAGAACGTTCCCAAAATCTTGAAGCTGCTGGAGTCGCTGCATGCGGTTGGCCTGGATTATCTCAAATTAGGTCAACCTTCGCCTACACTTTCCGGCGGTGAAGCGCAGCGCGTCAAGCTGGCGCGTGAATTGGGAAAACGTTCCACAGGCAGCACATTTTATCTGCTGGATGAACCGACCACCGGACTGCATTTCGCTGACGTCAAATTGTTGTTGAAAGTGCTGCATCACCTGGTTGACGCCGGAAACACAGTCCTGGTTGTCGAACACCATCTCGATGTCATTAAAACTGCCGACTGGGTGATCGATCTCGGACCGGAAGGTGGTGAAGGAGGAGGCACGATTCTGGTCGAGGGTACACCCGAAGAAGTCGCCGCTTGCCCCCATTCGTATACCGGCTTGGCTCTGAAAGAACAAACGGAACTGGTGCCCGCGAAATCAGCGAAACGCAAGAAAAAATCGAATTCGTTAAAATTAACGAATCCACATCTGCGCTGGCAGTCGGCAAACAAAAAAAAGAATGGCAAACCCAAAGGCGACAGCACACAAATCACGATTCGCGGTGCGGGGCAACACAATTTGCAGAATTTGGATTTGCAGATTCCCCGTAATCAGATGAATGTGTTCTGTGGCCCGAGTGGAAGCGGCAAGAGTTCGCTGGCGATGGATACGCTGTATGCGGAAGGGCAGAGGCGGTATGTGGAATCGTTGTCGGCTTACGCCCGGCAGTTCCTCGGCCAGATGCCCAAACCGAAATTCGAGCATATTCACGGGCTTTCCCCGGCGATCGCCATCGAACAAAAAACGACGGGCCACTCGCCTCGGTCTACTGTCGGCACGGTGACCGAAATTTATGATTACCTGCGCGTCTTGTATGCCCGTCTGGGAACCATGTATTGCCCGGACTGCGATATCCCCGTGGAAACGCAAACGACAGATGAAGTCATTCAGCGAATTCTGGCCATCGATGCAGGAACAAAACTGCTGATTCTGGCTCCGGTAGATATCAATGTCGGTCAGGAATACGAAACGCTCTGGGAAAAATTACGATCGCAGGGTTTTCTACGCGTTCGCATTGATGGCATCACCTATCGCCTGGAAGATGTTCCTCAGATTGACCGCCGCCGTCGCCATGAAGTGGAAGTGGTGATTGACCGGATTTCCGTCGCCGCCAAAAATCGTTCACGAATTGCTGATTCGGTCGAGTCGGCATTGGCGTTTGGGGAAGGGCTGATGTATGCCTGCTATTGTGATGATACGATACCGGAAAATGAGTGGGATTTTGAAACGTTCAGCCTGTTTTATTTCTGCGAACAGTGTGGCCAAAGTTTTGAAGAACTGACACCACACAATTATTCATTCAACAGTCCGCTGGGATGGTGCGAGTACTGTGAAGGTCTGGGCACCGAACTGGGCACCAATTTAGCCGAGTTGATTCCCGACCCCAATCGCAGTTTGCAGGATGCGGCTATCGCAGCCTGGCCTGATCCGCGGACCAATTCGGAATTCAAAAAAGTACTGGCAGCGATTGCGAAACAGTTTCGTATTCCCTTAGACGTGCCTTTTAATCAGCTCAGTGTAAAGCATCAGCGTCTGGTGCTGTATGGTGATGAAGAACGTTGGGTTTTGCTCGATGATTCCGGGAAAATTCAATTTCAATATAAGGGCTTGTATCCCGCCATTGAAGAAGCGTCGCGGCTTTCGTTTGCATTCCGCAGTCGTTTATCGGAGATGACAGGCGAAGTGCCTTGTTCGGTTTGTAATGGCAGCAGGTTGCGCACAGATGCAGCAGCCGTGCGATTTCAGGGAAAGACAATCAGCCAGTTTTGTGATCTCCCTTTGAAAGATGCGTTGTCGTTTATCAGAACAGCAAAGCTCGACAAAAGACAAAAACAAATCGCCGGCGAATTGATCAAAGAAGCAACCAGTCGTTTACAGTTTCTGGTCGATGTGGGGTTGGAATATTTAACCTTGAGTCGTCCATTGCCTACACTTTCCGGCGGGGAAAGTCAGCGGATTCGGTTGGCCGGTCAGGTGGGACGCTCCTTGACCGGGATCCTTTACGTGCTGGATGAACCGACCATCGGTTTACACCCGCGTGATAATACCCGTTTGATCAATACACTGAAAAAACTAAAGGACATCGGCAATACGATTGTCATGGTCGAGCACGACCGCGAAGTGCTCGAAGCCTCTGACTGTCTCTATGATTTTGGCCCTGGTGCAGGCAAGTTCGGCGGGACGATTGTCGGCCAGGGTTCTCCCAAACAATTGAAACGCAAAAAAAAGTCACTTACCGGACAATATCTGTCAGATCAATTAACCATCTCAGTTCCCAATGCACGCCGCGTGATTTATGAAAAACAGGGAACGGTTGAAATCGCGGTTTCTCCTACGGGGCATTGGCTGGAGCTAAAGGGCGCCCGACAAAACAATCTACAGTCGGTGGATCTCGCGATTCCACTCGGTTCATTCACCTGTATCACGGGTGTGAGTGGTTCTGGGAAAAGCTCTCTGGTCGAAGAGACACTGGCGCGGGCGGTGACCAAAAAACTTCACCGCTCGAAAGAAGCCCCCGGTCCGCACGATGAATTGTTGGGACTCGATCAAATCAATAAGGCGATCATTGTCGATCAAAAGCCACTCGGAAATACTCCCGCTTCGAACCCGGCGACATATACCGGCGTGTTTGATCAAATCAGAGAGCTGTTTTCGCGGCTCCCTGATGCCAAAGTGCGGGGCTATCAGCCAGGGAGGTTCAGCTTTAATCGCTCCGGTGGACGGTGTGAGGATTGTGACGGGAATGGCCAGCGTTGTATCGAGATGCACTTTCTGCCCGATGTCTGGGTGACCTGTGAGACTTGTAACGGCAAACGTTATAACCAGGAAACGTTGTCCGTCAAATATAAAGGGAAATCCATCGCCGATGTGCTGGAGATGTCGATTGGCGATGTGGCTGATCTGTTTAAGAATATCCCCGCCATACGACGCACGATGGAAACGTTATGTGCGATTGGTCTTGATTATCTGACGCTGGGACAGTCCGCGCCGACATTGTCGGGTGGAGAATCGCAGCGCGTCAAACTGGCGGCGGAACTGGCCCGGCCCAGTACCGGGAAAACACTTTATCTATTAGATGAACCAACAACAGGTCTGCATTTTGATGACATTGCCAAACTGTTGAAGGTACTCAACAGTCTGGTTGAACTGGGAAACACGGTGATTGTCATCGAACATAATCTGGATGTCATCAAGACCGCCGACTGGCTGGTTGATGTCGGTCCGGAAGCGGGGAGCGGCGGCGGACAGATCATCGCCGCCGGGACGCCGGAAAAACTGGTAGAGCATGCTGACCGTTATCAGAAGCAGACAACTTCAACCCGATCACGAAAATCAAAACAGACGCCATTGTTAAGATCTTATACAGGAGAAATCCTGAAGCCGATCCTTTCATCAGGTAAACGGGTGGAGCGTGAAGTGTTCGATGCGCAAAGTCTGAGCGAGAAGCAGGACGGCGATATCGATCTGAAGCACATCGGCCGTGACGCACAGATGCCTTGGCAGAAAGATGGCAAACGCTGGCACACGCAGGATCACGTTTCAATCTCAGGCGCCTCCTGTCAGTGGGAAGGTGCAGCTCTGGAAGCCGTGATTGACGTTATCGAAAACAAAGATGGTTTTGGCGAGATCAACTGGAATCACCGCAGTATTGTCGAAGTCAATGGACCGGTGAAAAAACAGGGCTGGTTTCTGCATGCGAATACCGGAGACGCGTGGTTGCTCAGACTTAGTTTTCGGGTGAAACGGAATACCTTTAAGCAGGATGAACTACGCGAACAACTGGCGCTAGAGTCGCTCGATGATCTGGATGAACTTCCTATTTACGGGCGCTCCAATCGGGTGCGCGTCAAAAACCTGAAAGGCCCCTGGCAGGAAATCAGCCTGACAATCCACTGGCAAAAAGAAATCAATACTCCTGCATTCCGAGATTTTCTGGAAGTCGCCTGTGAATCGTATCTCGGCCTGATTCACCACGATCAGATCAAACCTGATGACATTCTGCCTTGGAAAGTGCTGAAGAAAAAATGGCACCTTTCGCGGAAAGGTTTTCCTAATAACAAGCGTGTCGCCTGGGATGCGACACTGTTGGAAGCGTTGTTTGATTTGGTGGAAGAGACTTATTCCGAATCAGAAATTCAATGGGAGAATAAATCGTTAGTCAAATTTATTGCTGCCGGCAAGAAGAAACCATTTCTGACGATTCACACCAAGCGACGTGAAGGAGTGGATCTGACGTTTCAGGGATCCAATGAAAAGATCACTTTAGGTAAAATAGCTGACCTTGGCGCTGAGCGTGAAATCAAAACGGATTCCCAAGGGAAAGAGCAGGCACGAATTCGTTTTACGAATAAAAAACAGCTTCAGGTGAAAGCGTTTAAACCGCTTTTGAAGGCGATGGTTCAGTAAAAAAATCTCAAGTCGACTTTCAAATGACATCTCAATTCCGTTGTAAATTCTTCCAAGCTGGAAAAGATGTTGACGTTTTTTAGTTTAAGAGATACCATACCCCTTGTGGCAGTAGTCTTAATATTGCCACGTCGTATAGGAATCGAATCTTAATCAGGTCAATTTGCTCTAATCTCCCATCAGTCATGAAATGGGGACCTGTTCAATAAACGACGATAACATCGTTTTAGTAGGAATTTTGGAAATGTGACGGATGCTGTTTTATTACTCCCATGTGCGCTCCATTACAGTTCAAGCTCCTGCTAAATTAAATTTGTTTTTAAGTATCGACCACAAGCGATCCGATGGCTTTCACGATATTACGTCGTTGATGCTTTCGGTGGGAATATACGACACTTTAGTTTTCACGGAGGAACCTTCATCAGAAGTTGAGTTGCGTGTTGTCGAAGCAAATTCTCTTCTTCCCCAACAAGCCCAGGTCCAGACGTGTATCCCCTCGGGAGAAGAAAATCTGGTGGTGCGTGCGATCAGATTACTTCAAGCAAAGACGGGTGAGCGCCGAGGAATTCGAATTCAGTTAACAAAACGGATTCCCGCGGAAGCTGGTTTAGGTGGGGGATCGAGTGATGCCGCTGCAACCTTATTTGCTGCCAATAAACTTTGGCAATTGGGACTGTCGCTGAATGAGTTACGTGAATTAGCGGCGGAACTGGGAAGTGATATTCCTTTCTTCCTGACAGAAAGCAGTAGTGCCATCTGTCGAGGGAGAGGTGAAATTATAGAACCTGTTTCAGTTCCCCATTGTCTCCACTTTGTGGTTGTACGTCCCAGCTCGGGATTATCAACGGCTGACGTTTATCGGCAGTGTCGTGTGGGAAACCATTCGAAAAATCAGGTGGGACAACTGGTGCAAGACTTGGCTGCTGGTCAATTTCATTCATTATCAAGCCTCATGTTGAATGATCTGCAGGCGCCTGCTGAAAAACTAAATTCAGAAATATTAATTTTGAAAGATTACTTCTCAAAACAATCTGTTTTGGGTCATATGATGAGTGGTAGTGGGACTGCCTATTTCGGGGTCTGCCATAACGGAGCCCAGGCACGTCAGATTGCAGCCCGTTTACGATCTACGATCAAAGGGCGCATATTTGTTGTCCAGAACCGACTATAGATGAGCAATTCTAATTTTGGCACAAATGGAGTGAGGCCATGGAGATCAGTGAAGTTCGCATCAAGTTGATGAATGACCCGCACGAAAGATTACTTGCCTTTTGTTCAATTACTTTCGATGTCTCATTTGTTATTCGAGATCTAAAAATTATTCAAGGTGCCAAAGGTGCCTTTGTCGCGATGCCCAGTCGAAAGTTGATGGATCGCTGTCCCAAGTGTCACATGAAAAATCATTTACGGGCACTGTTTTGTAATCAGTGTGGCGTGCGGCTCGATGAAAATCGAGCAGAAAAAGATGATGCGGGGCGCGCACGTCTCTACGCCGACATTGCACATCCGATTAATTCCATGTGCCGCGAACTGATTCAGGAAGAAGTCCTGAAAGCGTATCAGGAAGAAAAAATCTCCGCTCAGAAGGAAGGGTATATTTGCCGTTATGATGATTTCGGCGAAGAAGACTTTGCCCGTCTGAGTCCTTTTGAAGATGCGTTCGAAGGGACGCCCCCTCTCGAAAAATCGAATCAGGAATCGAGGCAAATCCGCAAGAACAATCAGACGTTCCGAATTGATTCCGCTGAACACGCTCAGGAATCAAAGCGACCGCATCACACTCCCGTAGACCAGTCTGAACCAGACAAGGTGTCATCGGATAAGAATGCATCCCGTTCGAGGGGAGATTCTTTCGGCTCCGGAATTAACTGAGATCCCGGGGCAATGATTCTGCTATGGATCGAAAATCGCTCCCATAGCAGAACCAACGGCTGTCAGTAAGGCCTCGAATTACCAGTCTGTGTGTACCAGTCCGCGTGTCTGCTTCGGTATCTTTACATCAAAAAGAAGCCCACAACCATAATGGTGATGCCAGTTGCATTCGAACTGAGCATATTCTGCAAACGATCCATCATATTTACGTTTGCATCAAAGGCGACAATTTCCCGCTTTTCCACTTCTTTGCGTAATTCGGCGTTCAACCATTCCAGCACAGAAATGCTGAAATCCTGTGAAGCGTCATCGAGATCGGAAGTATCTCCCTGAATCAGAGAGGTACTGGATTGTTCGGTCGGCTTCCATTGATCCTGCTGAGGTGAGATCACTAATTGCTGCATGCTGGCCCATTTCTTTCTCGGTAGATTACCGATATCATTAGCCTTTATTTCTGAACACAGGAATAGAATATTTCGGCAATGAAGATAAAATCGTGGTTCCTGTGAGGCGAGTCAGTAAAAGGAGAGTACATACTATCTATCGGCAAACTCTGCGGGATCTCCCGCGAGGATTGATCACCTAAATCAGCAAATCTGACGCTTTGAAGAAAGATGTATCGATTATATGTGTCCTGAGCAGAAGACGGGACAGCAGGCTTTAGTGCGTCATACGGATATTGTACGATATGAAAAATACCCTGGTTTAAGTCACTCCTTTGAACACAATATTTAATTTGACTTTCACGAAAGAGAGTTTTCCATGAAATACCAGCTTGCATTTTCTCTGCTGATTTCCATGACATTCTTCCTGGCTGGTTGCAGTGATTCTGCACCAACAGAAAAGCAGAAAGAAGAAGCCGCCAATGATGTTTCAGCCATTGATTTACCTGAAAAAACGCTCGAATCATTATTTGAAGTGGAAGATGGTTATACACTCCTGAGTCTCAAAGACTTTAAGGAGTTTCAGGGCAAATCGAAACAGCCGGTGGAAGGTCCAACCTGGACAGAAAAATCCGGAGTGATTTCCTGCACGGGCAACCCGCGCGGCTATCTGTATTCACTGGAAAGTTTCGGTAACTGCTCACTGCGACTGGAGTACCGTTTTCCTGAATCTGCGGAAAAGAATGAAAATCCCAATACCGGATTTCTCTTTTACATCACAGGAGAAAATCGAATCTGGCCAACATGCCTGGAAGTTCAGGGTAAATTTGAAGAGATGGCGTATCTCAAATCGAACAGCAAAGAAATCACCCTGGACGTTACTGACGATCAAGAGGCAAGAGAGAAGGCCAGAAGACCCATCGGTGAATGGAATAGTATTGAAGTTATCTGTAAAGACGGCGCACTGACTTCGATTCTGAATGGAACCAGAGTCGCTTCCTGTAAGCCCAGTGGACTCAAAGCAGGCTTGTTTGGCATTCAATCAGAGGGGGATGCGGTCGAAATTCGGAATATCCGTGTTCAGAAACTGACAGATTAGTCGTTCTGCTTTGCATTAGCTTGCCTGTTCGTTTTAAAATAGGCAAATTGAAGTTTGAAGTCTCATTCCTACCCAACCATGGAGCGATCACCATGCTATCCCGATTCCTGTCCCTTTTCTGCCTGTTGGCGTTTTCCCTGCTATTCACACCCTCTCTTTCCCAGGCGGAAACGGGCAAGACCAGAGTGCTGATGCTGACTCAGAGCAAAGGTTACACACACGGTTCCGTCAAACGGGAGAAAGCGGATTTGGCGCCCGCAGAAGTTGCGATGATCCAGTTAGGCAAGCAGTCGGGATTATTCACCGTCGACTGCACCCAGGATGCCGCCGCCGATTTCACGAAAGAGAATCTGCAGAACTATGACCTTGTCATGTTTTATACGACGGGCATGTTACCCATTAAAGAAGCAGACCTGCAATATTTCTTAAATGACTGGCTCAAACAAAAAGGGCATGGCTTCATCGGTTTTCACTCTGCCACGGACACATATAAAACCTACAAACCGTATTGGGACATGGTCGGTGGCTCCTTTAGCGGACATCCCTGGACTTCCGGCAATAAGGTGACGATTACCGTCCACAATCCGGATCACCCGGCGATGAAATCATTCGGCAAAGAATTTCAAATCAAGGATGAAATCTATCAGTACAAAAACTGGCAACCGGAAAAAGTGCATGTGCTGATGAGCCTGAATATGGAAAAGTGCAATCCCAAACGCCCTTATCAAGTTCCCGTCGCCTGGGCCAAAGAATGGGGACAAGGCAAAGTCTTTGTGAATAACCTGGGGCACAATCCTCAGACATGGACCAACCCTGCCTTTCAGGAATCGGTGATCGGAGCCATCAAATGGATTCGCGGCGATGCCCCGTCGGCAGTGCCCGTCAATCCGGAACTTTCAAAGCAGGAAGATGCGAAAGCTGCCGCTGCAACGAAATCCACAGCGGCAACGAAGGCAGAATCCAAGTAACCTGGGATTGAACGCAGCACTGGAATAAGCATGTCGAAAGTGATTGTCGTTACCGGTGTGACCCAGGGATTGGGGCGCGCCATGACGCATGGTTTTATTGCAGCAGGGCACACGGTGATCGGATGCGGTCGATCAAAAGTGCGGATTCAGGAACTGTCAAAGCAGTTTGGTGATTCGCATCTGTTTTCAGCCGTTGATGTGGCCGATGATAAAGCAGTTTGTGACTGGGCCGCCAGAGCGATCTCTGAGTTCGGTGCCCCCGATCTGCTGTTGAATAACGCGGCTTTGATCAATGAAAATGCGCCGCTTTGGGAAATACTGGCTGAAGATTTTGATTCCGTGATTGACGTCAACATCAAAGGCACCGCCAATACCATTCGTCACTTTCTACCTGCGATGATCGAGCGACAAACTGGAGTGATCGTCAATTTCAGCTCAGGTTGGGGACGTTCTACTTCCGCAGAGGTCGCTTCCTATTGTGCGACAAAGTGGGCCATCGAAGGTCTGACGCAGGCGCTGGCTCAGGAATTGCCGCGCGGAATGGCGGCGATTCCATTAAACCCGGGAGTCATCAATACCGAACTATTGCAAAGCTGCTTTGGTTCTCAGGCACAGCATTATCCCACGGCTGAGGAATGGGCGGAGACTGCCGTCCCTTTTCTATTAAAGCTCTCTGCCAGAGATAACGGAAAACTGTTGACAGTTCCCACTTAGGCTGTCTGCGCTCTGTTACAATTCCGCCTCAGGTTTCTTTTGACTGAATGGCAATTCCGTTCTGGTTTGAGTAAACTCAAGTGCAGTCAAAAACTTTAAAACCGTATCGTGTTCATCATTGAATTTATAAAAGTTACCCACCATGGCCAAATATTTTAAGTATAAAACTCCCGCTGATATTGTTGCCGACTCAGAGCGTTTAGGTTGTCCGATTCAAGTGTCAGATAACTTTGATGTTTTGTATCAGCCGATCAAGATTGGTCATTTAGAAGCGAAAAGCCGACTGGGAATTCAGCCTATGGAAGGCTGTGATGGCACGACGGACGGATTTCCGGATGAATTGACTTACCGTCGTTATCAGAGGTTTGGCGCAGGGGGCGCTTCGTTAATCTGGGGCGAAGCGACGGCGATTGCTCCTGAAGCACGGATGAATCCCCGTCAGTTGATGATCAACGACCGGACCGCTTCCGCATTAGAGACAATGCTGGCTGGCTGCCGCGATGCACACACAGAAGTCTTTGGCTCTGACACTGGGCTGGTGATTGGTCTGCAGCTGACCCATTCCGGCAGATTCAGTTTTGAAAAGCCGCTGGTTGCTACTCGTGATCAGGTGCTGGACCCGCGTACGATCGATAAATCAACAGGACGCCCCATCGATGCCAGTTATCCTGTTCTGTCTGATGACGATCTGAAACGCGTCGAAGATCAATATGTTGCCGCGGCAAAGCTGGCGGAATCGATTGGTGTGGAGTTTGTCGATATCAAACAATGCCATCGTTATCTGCTCTCAGAATTACTGGCAGCGAAAAATCGTCCGGGAGAATATGGGGGTTCTCTGGAAAACCGTACCCGTCTGGTGCGGAACGTCGTGAAACGCATTCGGGAAGAATGTCCGAGCCTGGTTATCGGCACTCGTATGAACGGTTACGATGGCATTCCCTACCAGGGAGCCGGTGATGATTTTGTGGGAGAGCCTTGTCCTCACGAGCTGCCACTACAGACGGCATTTGGTACTGATCCCAACGACCATCTCAAAGAAGATCTGACGGAACCGCTGCAAGTCGCGAAGCTCTTAAGAGAGTGGGGAGTCGGTATCATCAATATTTCTAACGGAAACCCGTATGCCAATCCGCACATCGTTCGCCCTGCCGAATTTCCGCCGACAGATGGATATCATGCTCCCGAACACCCGCTGATCGGCGTTGCCCGGCACTTCCGGATTGCGTCTCAGATTCAGGCAGCCGTGCCTGACATTCCCGTGGTGGGGAGTGCTTACAGTTGGCTGCAGGATTTTGCGATGCACGCCGCCGCTGCCAATGTGGAACAGGGGAAGATTTCAATTGTTGGCATGGGACGCGCGACGTTATCTCAACCTGAGTTTGCCAAACTGCTTAAAGAAGACGGGAAGCTCAAACGGAAAACCGTTTGTCGTACATTTTCTTATTGCACGAACCTCATGCGAACGAAGGACCATCCACTGGGGCAATATCCCACCGGATGTCCTCCGTTTGATAAAGAGGTTTATGACCCGCTCTGGAAAGAGGCTAAAGCGAAGCTGGAAGAAAAAAAGAAATCCACGTCTGAGTAATCAGGCCGCCTGTTGCAGTGGCGACTGTTCAGCTTGCTCATCGGCAATGATTTCCTCGACCAGACCTGCATAGTCTTTTGCACCCGGACACGAGTTGGAATAGTCAAACACGGATTGCCCAAAGCTGGGGGCTTCCGCTAGTTTGATGTTCCGTCGGATACGACTCTGGAACACTTTTGCAGCAGCCCACGGCGCTTCCGGGTCACTATCGTTCAAAAAGGCACACAGGTCGTCGGTCACATCGGCTGCCAGTCTGGTTCCGGTTTCATACAGACATAATACGATACCAGACACTTTTAAATTACGGTTCAGGCGACGGCGAACCAGGGCCGTCGTTTCAAACAGTTTGGATAAACCCTGCAAGGCAAAGAAATGCGGTTGCAGAGGAATGATGACTTCGGTGGCAGCCGTTAACGCGTTGATCGTGAGCACACCCAGGGAAGGGGGGCAGTCCATAATCAGATAATCAAAGGGTTCGGTATCCGCCATTTTCTGGATCGCCTGCCGCAACACAATTTCCCGGTTTTCCGCATCAACCAGTTCGAGTTCGGTTGCTGCCAAATCGAGAGTTGCAGGCACGACCCATAAATTTTTTGCGACCAGTTGACGGGTTTCAGCCAGGGTTTTAAAGCCGGAAAAGACGTCATAGGCGGTCGGAACATTTCCAAACGGTTCAATTCCCAAATGTAAAGAGGAATGTCCCTGCGGGTCCAGGTCAACCAGGCATACTTTTTTGCCTTGCATTGCCAGCCCGGCAGCCATATTGACACTCGTCGTTGTTTTGCCGACGCCCCCTTTTTGATTCATGATTGCTATGATGCGCATCGGGAGTCCCTTCCCTCTTTCTCTTCTAAGTACTGGGTCACATATTTGGTTCAAATGCTTTTGTCAAAACACCTTACGTCATTGGTCCGTCTCAGTGAACAATGGCAGGGTTGAGTCATTTCTGACCTGAAGCCGGGGCAGTATATCGAGAAATTGCATTTCTGGAAACAGGAATTCGATCGTCTTTTCTGCCCGGAAATGGTGTTAAGTCTTGCGTCTCATCACTCAGTCAATTTCGATGAGAATCGGCGACTGTTGGTCCCGTGAAACAGGGAACAGCCCTGTCAGTTCGAAGCCTTTTTTCCGAAATGCGGACATCGATTCCAGGTAATCCGGCATGTCATCGTAGAGCGGACGAATCACGATCTCGGATTGGAGCGCCACGATTTGATCCAGGGACTTTTCTGCCCCATTCAAAACTCCCTGAACAAATCCTTGCGTATCCATTTTCAGATAAATCTTCAAAGCCGGACTGCCCATGCGGGTAGGGTTCTCTAGTACGAGCCTGGTTTAGGCGATTCATCCTGGTTTTGTAATACATTTTCGTTGTTCGTGTTGACCGGGGGCTCATCCTGTCGTTGCAGGACATAGAGCACATGCTGTGCACGCAGATTTGCCAGCCATGCTTTATCGACGGCCCGGTGATTGATGATCGGAATTTCCTGGAGAATTTCGATCCCCAGCAGCCGCATCAGATCCTGAAAATCGTGCATCGACATCAAGTGCAGGTTGGGAGTGTTGTACCATTCGTAAGGTAATACCTCAGTCACAGGCGCGCGTCCCTGTTTGAGAACCTGTAATCGAATGCGCCAGTTTCCAAAATTGGGAACAACCACCAATGCCTGTTTGGCAACACGTACCATTTCTTCCAGGAGTTGTTTGGGATGCAGCACTTGTTGTAGTGTCTGGCTCAGTACAACATAGTCAAACGCGCCATCGGGAATATCCTGCAAACCTTCATCGAGGTCAGCTTGAATCACAGGGACGCCACGGGCAATGGCGGCGTGATGTTGTGTGATATCAATCTCAATTCCCAAGACCGAGGCACCTCGTTCATCCCGCAACCGGGCCAGCAGGCGACCATCGCCGCAGCCCAGGTCCAGCACGCGACTTCCCGGCTGAATCTGATCGAGCAGCAGTTTATCCGTCATTTCCAGAGACGGGTCCTGCATACAATATCGATGTTGTGCACGCATATAAAATATTCCGCGTTAATTGTCACTTTTCTCGGCAGCAAAGAGAATCCGGTTTCCAGTTAGGAATCCTTCGAACTCTCTGCCAACCGGACCGCGTAGGCCTGTTCCAGAAAGGGAGTGATCATGTTTTGTAGTTGTTCAATTTCAATCAAAAAGGAATCATGGCCAAACGGGCTTTTTAATTCAATATATGAGACATGTTTCCCGCACTCGATTAATGCCCGCACGATTTCCTTACTCTGACTGGTGGTAAACAGCCAATCCGAATCGTAAGAGGCGATTAAAAACCGGGCATTTGTTTTGCCGAGTGCGTTTACCAGAGAACCATACTGCGATTCGAGATCAAAGTAGTCCATGGCTCTGGTGAGATAAAGATAGCTGTTGGCATCAAAGCGTTCGACAAATCGCTTTCCCTGATAATGCAAATAACTTTCGACCTGAAATTCGACTTCCGGCAGCATCTCATAGGTAAAGGTATCATGATCCTGCAGGCGTCTGCCGAATTTCATTTCAATCGATTGGTCAGAGAGGTAAGTGATGTGAGCAATCATGCGGGCCAATGCCAGCCCGTAGCGGGGGCCTGCCCCTGATTCGTATTCACCATTTTTATATTCGGGATCGGTTTTGATGGCCCGCCTGCCGACAGCGTTGAAGGCAATGCCCTGAGCGGAAAGCTGGGCCGCTGATGCCAGACAGATTGCCCCTCGCAACTGATCGGGATAGCGGGCCGCCCATTCTAAGACTTGCATGCCTCCCAGGCTTCCGCCGATCACGGCCAGCAACTGGTCGATTCCCAGATGTTTTGTGAGGGCAGAATGGACGTCGACAATATCGCCGACAGTAATAAAGGGAAAGGCGAGTCGATACGGTTGATTTGTCTCCAGATTAATACTGACAGGCCCTGTTGTGCCCTGACAACCTCCCAGAACATTGGCGCAAATCACAAAGTATTTATCGGTGTCGAGAGTTCTTCCCGGCCCGATTAAATCATCCCACCAACCGGGTTTCGCCTTTTCATCATCGTCCGCATAGTAACCGGCGGCGTGTGCATCTCCCGTGAGCGCATGACAAATATAGATGGCATTATCCTTCGTCGGTGACAACTCACCATACGTTTCATATGCCACCTGAATCGGGCCGAGTTCTCCGCCGCCTGCCAGTTTTAACCAGTTGGGAGGGGAAAACAAGGTTGCCAGTCTAGTTCGAACAATACCAACTCCTGAGTGTTGGCGCGTTTCACTTAGTTCCTGTTGTGTTGCCATAGAAAAATTGCTTTTCAGGTTTCCTGCAAAATCGACAGTGGTCTCTTGATCGTGGAATCAGTATATCGTAGGTCTTCCTGAAATTCGACAGGTGGGCGATCCTTTAAAGACAGATCTCCCTTCATTTTAGACCGCTACTGCTCGCAAATACTTTAATTTATGCGGATTATACAGAAAACGTCGTATTGAATGACTCTTACAATAGGATTTCGGTCAAACGTCGACACGAAAAAACAGGATCGAAAGCTGCTCAATACGCTACCATTTCAGCGTCACCAGCGTTACTCCGTCAATTCCAGAAAGCGATCTACGCGGCGGTCGATGATATCGATACTCTTGTTCCAGAAGTCGGCTTCTCCCAATTGGTAACCAAATGTATTGGCAACGGCATCCTCTGTGACCTGACACCCGGTGGCCAGTAACAGTTCACGATATTTATTCGCGAATTCCGTTTGGTCCTTAAAAGTATCTGCCAGCGCGTAAAGCCCGAGTGACAACAGGTAGCCAAAAGTATAAGGGAAATTATAAAATGGTAGCTCGCTGATGTAGAAATGCAGTTTAGAGACCCAGAAGAGCGGGTTCCAGCCAGCGTCATCCAGTGCATTCGCATAGGCCTCTTGCTGGGCATTCAGCATCAATTCCGAAAAACGTTCCGGCGTCAATTCGCCGTCCAGACGCTCCTGATGTACCCGGTCTTCAAACAGGAATCGGGAGTGGATATTCATCATGAAAGCGACAGAGTCTCCAAGCATTCCATCCAGGATCTGTAATTCCTCTGCTTTGGACTTCGCTGCTTTCAGACGTTGTTCACCCAGCACTGCTTCTGCAAAGGTTGAAGCTGTTTCGGCCAGGTTCATAGGATAATCACTGAGGACAAACGGCGCATCTTTCAAAACATGAGAATGATAAGCGTGTCCCAGTTCGTGAGCGAGCGTCGACATGCTGTCTGCAGAATTCGTATAAGTCATAAAAATGCGCGACTGTTTTTGAACAGGGAAGGTCGTACAAAATCCACCCTGTCGCTTACCTGATCGGTTTTCCGCCTCGATCCAACGCTCCCGGAGGGCCTGCTCTGCAAACTCACTCAGATCAGGACTGAATTTTTCAAAGGAGTTCACTACCAGTTCACAGGCGCGGTCGTACTTGAGTTCGGAAGACTCACCGCCCGAGAGCGGGAGCGGCGCGTTGAGATCGTACCAGCTGAGTTTGGAGAGACCCAGTAATTCCGCTTTGCGTTCCAGAAAACGGACCAGCTTATGTTTGCGCTCTGTGATGACAGACCACATCGTATCAAGAGTTGTGCGCTGCATGCGGTTATAAATTAAGGGGGCATCCAGGTGATCGGTAACCGGCAGGTGACTGTAAAGCGTCAGTCTGGTTCCGGCAAGATGGTTCAAGGCATCGGCACAGGAATCTGAAATGGTATCCCAGGCTTTATTCGCCGCATAGAAATTATTCTCGCGGACCGATCTTTGTGGCGAATCGAACTGAACCTGACCGGGAGAACGTTCTACGAGTTCCCCTTTCTCCATCAGCTGGATTTTGAGATCTCCCGACAGACGATCATAAAGTCGTCCCCAGGCGTGCAATCCGTCTACTGCCAGTTCGGAAGCCAGTATTTCCTGTTCTTTGGGCAGTCTTAACCTGGCATTGCGTTTACAGTCTTCCAGAAAAAATTGGATCTGCCCGATGCGTGCGTCATTTTTGGCGAACTGTTGCACAACTTCGTCTGGAATCTCGCGCAGTGTGAGTTGCAGTTGGGTTTCGATATTCTCTCTCAAGGGACGAATGCTGGCCAATCGCGCCATCAATACCTGGTAATGTTTATTGTGGGCATCTTCCGCACAGTAGCATTCCAGGAAGGCAAATAAACCCGCCAATTCTGCAATGGCAGACTGATAATCGGTCAGGAAGTCTCCCCAGACGACGGCATTGGCTTTCGGATCGGTGGCTGTGGATAATTGTTCGACCCGCTGTACGAGATCTTCCAGAGAAGCTTTCATCTGCTTCAAGCAGGCTTCAAAGTCTGAGTGATCAGGGTGAGGGTACAGAGAATCCAGTTCCCAGGTCAGGGGATAAGCTGTGGTTTGAGTCATTGTGATTGATTCCGATCAGAAAGAAAGAAGTTACGATCCTGCCTTGAATGTATTGTATTGACAATCATGGCGTCAATTAAATACAGCGGTACGAGGAAACTCCTATCCTCTCCCGAATAAATCAAACAGCATGTTCCAGACTATGGTATAATTATCAGACGAGTCTGGTTTACGTTGAGTGCAGGAATGATGAAATCGCCGGAATGATGAAATAGAAAGAAAAGTGCGTTGAGCTTCGATACTCCCACCATTTTAATGTGTCCGCCCGATTACTACGGGATTGAGTACGAAATCAATCCGTGGATGAGTCGCAGTCAGCAAAGTGATCCGAAATTTGCCCGTGCACAGTGGGAGGCTCTGAATCAGCTTCTGCAGACATTAAACGCGAAAATTGAATTAATGACGCCCGTCAAGGGGTTGCCGGACCTCGTGTTTACTGCGAATGCGGGACTCATCTGGAAAAACCGCGTCTTTCTTTCTCTGTTTCGACACGAAGCCCGTCAAGGCGAAACTCCCGTTGATCGGGATTGGTTTGAAGCGGCTGGTTTTGAGACCATCGAAATGCCCGACGACTTCTTCTTCGAAGGAGCCGGCGATGCGTTATTCTGTGGCGACACCTTATTTGCCGGCTATCTGATTCGCAGTGATGTGCGGGCACTGCAATGGGTCGCCGAGAAAATGAATTGCCGGGTCATTCCCTTACAGTTGGTTGACGAATTCTATTACCATCTCGACACTTGTTTCTGCCCTTTGAGTGCCACGGAAGCCATCTATTACCCGCTGGCTTTTGATGACTATGCACAACAGGCATTGAAAGAGCATATTCCACACTTGATTCCCGTCGTTGAGAACGAAGCACAGCGGTTTGCCTGTAATGCCGTCGTGATTGGTAAGTCCGTCGTTATGAATACGGGATGTCCGCAATTGGAAAAAGATCTCAACGAGCGCGGCTATACGACGCACAGCACGCCCCTTGATGAGTTCATTAAAGCAGGAGGTTCCGCCAAGTGTCTGACTTTAAGGTTGGACGGAGAGGGGGCGGCTGTTTGGCCTTGAAGGGGCATTGTGATTCAGGCGGCTCATACGCGAAATTCCCTCTGAGGTCGTTTCGGACGGAAAGAATCGCGTACCGGAATTGGTAAGCGAAGTATCGCGGGTCAGTGAAACATGCTTCAATGGTACGGCGGGCGCTGAGGCTTCAAAAGTTCCCAGGCCGGGAGCAACGAGCCTGACTTGGATTTCTCCCAGGGCATACACATTTGGATTATGTTCGGGCAGAGGAGAGGGCAATTTGACAATCCAGGTTTGATCGTCGGGGCGGCCTGCCCCGAACGCGTTTCCCGCACGCGGAATCTGTGCTTCAGGCGTGGTGGAACATTTCCCAGTCCAATTTGCTAATGAAATGGTTTGGATTGGCATCGCTGCGAACTGCTGATTCCAGACACGCAATAATAATTGCCGTTGGCCATACAGAGTGATTCGTACATTTCCCGAAATCTGCGCGGGGTTCCCCAGACGGTCAAAGCCCTGTAACCGAACCGCCAGGGCGTTCCAGTCTGCTTTTCCATGCGTATTCAAAGGAGTTGCCTGTACAGCAATCGTTGTCAGTTTGCCTGAGACAAGTGCTTGTCCTGGCCCCCGTTCTGGCGGAGGCGGGAATGAATTCGGAGCAGGATGGACGCCTAAGGCCCGTTCTGCAGCTAAGGTTCGCATTAATGCCAGCACATACCCGCGTTCCAGGGTTGGTACTCCCTCAGGAAAATATTGCTGTACCAGCGGCTCGTAGGCAGAGAGGGGATCGTCGTGCACACCCAGCACAGTGCCTTGGCTGCAACCGGAATAACAGGGAAGCTTAACTTGTTGTGCTTGAGGTGGGATCGCCGAATCTTCTGTCTGATATCCGGGTGGCACCACGGGCGCGGGACTCTCGTTTTGAACCGAGATGTACTGAGCCGGTTCAATCAGGCGGCGGTTTGCAGCCGCCAATTGGATTGTTTCCTGATCGTAGTGACTTTCGTCAATCGACAGACGTTTGATTCGCGCCAGTGATATGGTCTGTCGCGTTACACCTGGCTGTTTTGCTGTTTCCAGGATGAGTGTCGAGGACGCGCCCCATTGAATGCGATCTGCTGTGAAATGATCCCCGTTCGTCAGTTCGATCTCAACACCTGCCTGCAAGCGGGCGGCACAAAACAGGCTGAAGTATATAGTGAATAAGAGGTAGGCGGATCGACGTTCCATAGTATTCCCCGGATGTGCATGCAATCAATTCAGCCAAATCAGGCGAAATGAAGTTTGTCAAACCAGTATGGAAGGGCAAACGGTGCGCCTGGCGATGGCGAACTGCACTACAGGGGAGCCCTCATTGATGGAATTGTCGAATTTCCAGTCAATTTATCGGGGTTATGGCAATTGAATTTGGTGGGTGACGTGCCCGAATTCCTTCCCGGGGCCGGATATGAGGAGAGGTCGCAAATTCACACCACCGCGAAGAAATGTCTCGAGCAAAGCTGTTTCATTTGATTGACAGATTTCTCAGGGAGATGTATCGGAAACTTTACAAAAGTTGCTTGTCAGATCAGGGTGTTTGAGGTCGAGAGTGGCTTCTTTTTTGCCGCGACTTTTGAGCTAAATAATGGAGAATTGGACAATCAGAGCGAGCGAAATTACACAAAGTGTGATGAATATGGCACTTAGACCCTGATAATCCCATAAACAATCTTACGAATATGCTTGACAGCAAGCAATGAAAGCGTGATGATCATGAATTATAAAGGGCTTGTTGTCCTGATTCAAATTGATGTTAGTCTAACGGGAATATCTGTTTAGATAATTTCTTTTTCAGACGAAGCAGTTATAATTTGTTACATTCAATCAATTCGTACTATGATCGATTCCGATCGGGCCAGGCAGTCGTCGATATTCTATCAACGATAATGAATTCATAGGGAATCCATGTGCCAACGTCGGATTTTGTTTTTTTAGAAGAGGGTGGGCTGGAATTATGGCAGCTGGTCACCGTCGTGTTGACATCGAGGAAGTCTCAGATGTCACCATCGCAAAATTTATTGACAAGAAGATACTTGATGAAGGGAATATCCAGATCATCGGGACTCAATTATTTGGGCTGATTGATGAAGATGGACGCAAAAAGATTATTCTCGACTTTTCCAATGTGGAATACCTTTCGAGTGCTGCACTTGGAAAGTTAATCACCCTGGATAAAAAAGTGAAGAAGGCGAAGGGTAAATTGAAGCTTTGTTCGATTCGTCCTGATATCTATGAAGTTTTCGCGATCACAAGATTGAATCAACTTTTTGATATCGCCGAAACACAGGAGGCGGCTCTCGAAGGTTTTTAGCTTTGGCTCGGCAATTGCTGCATTATTTGTTTGCGATCTTGATTGCCGTTCCTGCGAAATACTGGTTGGGAACAAGCGTTGTCAGATATTTAAGTAAGGGTAATCGAGTTCATTTGCCCTGACATATTGCTGAAATATGTTTAAATATCTCTAAATAATAACTGGACAAACACCAGAAATCGTGTGCTGGCCAAATTCATGTCATCGGACGAACACTTTGAAGTAACGATTCCCAGTGATACCTCGAAAGGTCAGGCTATTCAAGCCAGGATTGTCGAGGCACTTGAGGTACGTGAATATCCAGAACGGGACGTCTTCGCGGTGCGCCTTGCTCTGGAAGAGGCACTGGTTAATGCGATCAAGCATGGCAACCGGATGTCACCCGACAAGAATGTTGACATTAATTGCTGGATCAGTGACGAACGGGTTCGTGTCGAAATTCAGGATCAGGGGACCGGTTTTGATCGGACTCATGTACCAGACCCCACTTTGCTGGAAAATCTCGAGCGTCCCTGTGGTCGCGGTATTATGCTGATGGGAGCCTTTATGAATCTCATCGAGTACAATGAGCAAGGCAATAAAGTCACCTTGGAGAAGATCAAAGGAGTTGCTCCCAAGCAACCGGGAACAGAAGATGAGTAACGCAAATTAGTTACGAGATCCCTTCGACCTCAAAATTTCTTGGAAATTTTGTCAGAACACAAGTGGTTCGCCATTAACATCGGTTGACTTCGTTCATATCTCTCAATATCTTATACGCACAAAGTGACTGAGAGATTTCTCTTACCACTTAATTATTCCTCGATAGCTCAATTGGTAGAGCGAGCGGCTGTTAACCGCTAGGTTGTAGGTTCGAGTCCTACTCGAGGAGTTTTCTTAAATCTTGCCGATACCTCTTCTTAGGTAACCCTGCTTTAATGCAGAAGGCGGCTCAGAAGTTCTAATTTTTCCGTAGTACTACGGAAAAATGAACCATGAGGAGTCGCATGATGGCAGGAAAGCCAAAAAAAGTTCCATCCTACTGCAAACATAAGGCAAGTGGACAAGCTGTCGTTCACATTGATGGCAGAGACTTTTACCTCGGCGTTTATGGCACTCCCACAAGCCATGAAAAGTACCACCGAGTGATCTCTGAAAACTTTGAAAGCAGTAAAAGATCAAAAGTATTTGAACTTGCTGCCCGTACAAGAAATTCAGATTTGACCATTGTTGAACTTATTGCAGCCTACTGGGAACATGCTGAAGTTTACTATCAGAAAAACGGCAAACCAACCAGCGAGCAGACCAGTTTGAAACTGGCATTTCGCCCGTTGAAAGAACTTTATGGTACTTCTTTCGTCAACCAGTTTGGTCCTCTGTCTCTTGAGGTTGTTCGTGAACAAATGATTGATGCGGGCATCACCCGTAAACGTATCAATCAACATGTTGGGCGAATTCGACGAATGTTCAAATGGGGGGTGTCAAAAGAATTGTTGCCTGTTGCAATCTATGAAGCCCTCATGACTCTTGATGGTCTGAAAAAAGGAAGAAGCAAGGCTAAAGAATCAAAACCAATCAAGCCTGTTGAGTGGTCGGTCGTTGAGAAAACTCTCCCATTTCTATCTATTCAAATCCAAATAATGATCCGCATTCAGCTTCTTGTGGGTTGTAGACCTGAAGAGATTACTCTGATACGACCATGTGATATATTTGACCAAAATCAAGAAGTCTGGGAATATATCCCAGAATCACATAAGGCAGAACATCATGATCGGGAACGAAAAATATTTATTGGATTTAGAGCACAAGCACTTCTCAGTAAATGGCTCAATCGAGACCCACAGACATATTGTTTTTGTCCCAAAGAATCACGGAAGTCTTTTGACATTCAACGCAAAAATAAACGGAAGACTCCACACACACCATCAAGTCAGGCACGGCGACGAAAGCGAACACCCAAAAAACAACCGGGAGATCATTACACAACGGCTAGTTACGGACAAGCAATTCGAAATGCTTGTAAAAAGGCAGGAAATGATCATTGGACTCCAAACCAATTACGCCATACAAGAGGAACAATGCTACGCAAAGAATATGGGCTGGAAGGGAGTCAAGTTGTGTTAGGTCATGCAAAAGCCGATGTTACACAAATTTATGCAGAAAGAAATTTTGAGTTAGCGAGAACAATCATGAGCGAGACTGGATAGTTAGTGTTGAGGAAAAAATTATCGGAGTAAAAAAAACTATTTATTGTATGAAATTTTGGTTGTACAATCTTAAAAATTGTGAAAATCATGATTTGTGAGGTTAATCTCAACAACAGTTTCAAAAGTGGGAATTAAGTATGACCGTTCGGATTGTTCATGGAGCTAATGAAGATCATCTTGATTTTGCAGGGAAGACTATTGGTCAACTGAAGCGATCACTACGAGAGGTGTTTAACATCCCACCAGAAGCAGTTGCATATTGTTGTGGTGATCTTGCGAGTCAACAGTATCTCATTGAAGAAGGCGATACGATTGAGTTTGTAAGGGAACAAGGAGTAAAGGGACTCGGTCGGCTTTTATCTTCTAACGATCTAAAAAGTGAATTGTCGATATCTGATGAACAATATAATGAACTACTAGAGCAAGGGCTACCAATAATAACTCTTTCAAATGACGAGATTCGCCATCCAGAATTTTCTGTAGATAAGTTTTTAGATGAATTTTCCAAACAACAATCCACATCAATTCAAGTTAAAAGAGATATTCTTAAAGAAGTAAAATCTACCGACAAGAATAAAAATGCCTCATTATTGAAGAAGCCAGATTGGGATGGTGCGAAACTATTTGTTAATGGCGAACTCATCAAGCGATATAAAAATCCAGCCATCCATCAGAAAAAAATTCTTAATTGCTTTCAAGAGGAAAATTGGTCAGAAGAAATTGACGATCCTTTTGAGTTACAACAAATTGAAAAAAAATGTGATCAAGGAATGAAGTCTGCTGAATTAGACGATTGGATGGCAAAACGTAGAGGCGCAGTCGCCGAACTAAACAAAATGCAGAAAGTTATTTTGTTTACGTCTCTTGGAGATGGACGTGGTGTTAAATGGGAATGGAGCATCGATTAAATTTCCAAAGTACAACTCATCAGTGAATCACTTACCACAAGCATCGGGAACATTGACTTTAAGCCGCCTAACTGGGCTTTCTAAGCAGATAATATTTCCTGAACTTGAATTTTGACTGATCAAGAGCCACATAGACTGTCTCGTGCATTGAATGAATTAACGAAGGCAATTGAACCAACTGTGCTGTAAGAATGGGGTATCGACCCCAATTAGCTAACAGGACACCGGCAAGACCAGCAAAAATCCTCTTTCAAGGAGATCAAAATGCTGGTTGCCAGACTCTTTATTATCTCGCCGCTGTGGGCGGCGTACTTCTTCCACGAAACTTACATGGGCCCAATGCACGAGCAGATGGACTTTTCGACGCTCCTGATCATCTCAGCGGTATGGTATTTGACATTGGCTTGGAAGGACAGTGGAAGGGCACCACGGTCAGCCATCTCTGTCATCATGAGAAACATGGTGTTGGCGTATTGCGTTGTCTGGTCATTCCTGCTGCTATTTGGGGCAGGTTGGTTTTTCTGGTATATGCTCAGCCATGCGACGATGTGGGTGATCGTTTTCTGGCAGATGGTGATCCATACTATCGCCCACCATTTAATTTACCCCTATGTGGACCTAAATTATTACTCAGTTCGAAAGGCTGGCTGGCATCCGTTTTGGGACACTACCGTCTACAACTGGGACAGTGAATTGATCCGGGATGGTGGCTTTGAGGAGCCTGAATATACAGATTTCGTACCGCCCAAGCACTTTAGATTTCAGTGCCCAAGGTGCCTTGCTCGTGTTGAGCACTCTTATGGCGTGTGCTGGAATTGTTCGTATGGGAGTTGTCCCGGAGATGAGAAGGAATACTACGAGCGATGGGGAAGGTGACAAGTTCTGTCAAGTAGCAATCTTTATACGGTACTTCGTTGAAGCACCATTTATGCTGATTGACACTATGGGGCCTTTGTTGCCAATAGTTACTTTTCGAAGTCGCTTTCAATCTTGCAGTTGGGCAGGGCTTTTTGCAGGGCGGCAATGCCTTGGGGAGTGACTTTGGTCTCTGTGAGATCGAGATCCTCCAACTTCTTCAGGGCCGTCAGGTGTTGCAGGCCCACATCACTGATTGATGTAGAATTAAAACGCAATTCCTTTAGATTCTTCAAGTCTTTGAGATGCACAAGGCCGGAATCAGAAATCTTGCAGAGTTTGAGATCCAAATTTTCGAGGTTCGTTAAACCTGATAACTCTTTCAGTCCGGCATTCGTAATAGGTGTATCTGTTAAACGTAGAATTTCTAATTGCTTCATTTCTTTCAGGTGCTTAAGCCCGGAATCTGTGGCTGGTATCCTGTAAATCTCAAGAGTTCTGAGGTTTGTTAAACCGGCCAAATAACCAAGGCCAACATCGTCGATTTGTGTATCACCGAGATTTAATAGCTTAAGCTGTGTCATGCCTTTCAGTCGCTCTACACCCGAATTGGAAATAGCGGTTTCGGCAACATAAAGAACTGTCAGACTTGGCATGTTCGAAATGTAACCGAGTCCCTTATCAGTAATTTGCGTGTTCGATAAAACAAGATGGTTTAACGGAATATCTTTCAGGTATTGCAGCCCTGTGTCACTAATGAGAGTGTCTTTGATATTCAATCTATTTAGGCTTTTCAATCCAGTCAAACAATTCAGATCGTCGTCTTTCAAGCTGGTATTTTGTAGTCTTACTTGTTCGATAACAAACGGTTCGGTCGGTAACTGTTTGAGATTAGTCAATTCCATGTTGCTGATAACAACTTTTCCACCCATCCCAATCACCCACTCGGCAACCTCACGGTCAGTCATAGGCGTGTCGCCTGTCGTGGTTGGCTTAACCACCTTCAACTCATCATCCACCTTCACCCATTTTGCTCCGACAATCTTGCCATCATGTCCGTTGCCGGAAGCGTCTTTCAGCACATCTCCGCTGCCTTCATCGAAGTGGTAGAGGGCCATTGTGTTTTTATCGGTTGTGAAGCGTTTGGCAGGAGTGAAGTCTTTGGTGTAGCGGGCGATGTTGGAGATGCGGACTTCGTCGAGGATGCCGTGAAAGAAGGTTTCTTTATTCGACGGGTTGCTGAAGTCACCGTGCCCACCAATTTGGAACGTCGTATACTTAGGATTCTGGCTGGGGTTGGGAATGCGGAGCAACTGCCCCTCCTCAACTCCATTGACGAATAAACGATAGACGCTGCCATCCCAGACCGCCGCTACATGTGTCTTGACATTCAGCTTGGGCGTCGATATTCCGTGAATATAGGGTGCTTTCTCATCATGAGTCCGAAAAACTGCAGTGTACGACTCGTGTCTCCATTTAAGCCCCCAAGAACTAATTCCCGTAATGAGTGGCCAGCTGCTAGTGGAATTTGAGCTTACAGGCGGCTGGGAGATCACTGTGAGTTCGAGTGTGATCGGTTGGCGAAGGTCCCGATTGAGTGGCGGCAACTGAACGTAACTTGTCTTTCCATCAAACTCCAACGCATAATTACTTTTTTCTGTGGCGGTTGTCTTGGTTTCGAAGTCGCTTTCAATCTTGCAGTTTGGCAGGGCTTTTTGCAGGGCGGCAATGCCTTGGGGAGTGACTTTCGTTTTTTGGAGATCAAGATCCTCCAACTTCTTCAGACCATGAAGGTGTTTCAGTCCGGCATCGGAGATGGGCGTAAAATCAAGTCTCAAATCTCGGAGATTCTTTAAGTCCTTCAGATGCTCAAGCCCAGAGTCAGTGATCTTGCAGCTTGTAACATCCAGTGTACCGAGATTCTTAAACCCGGCAAGTTGTTCCAGTCCGGCATCCGTGATGCCGGTATTTGCCAATTCAAGAAGGTGCAGGTTACTCATTCCCTTCAGGTACTTCAATCCGTTGTCCGTTATTTGAGTGCGGTAAAGGTAAAGCATTTCGAGGTTTGTCAAACCAGCCAAGTGCTCAATGCCAATATCATCTATTTGTGGTGAGATTACTTTTAATGTAGTAAGCTGTTTCAGGTTCTTGAGGGATTTCAGGCTGGAATTTGTAATAGACACATTAGACCTATTATTAATCATAAGAACTAATAGCGATTTCATATCTTTGAGGTAATCAACTCCCTTATCGGTGATTTTCGTCTTGTTCAAAATAAGGTAGTTTAACTCGATGTCCTTGAGATACTGAATGCCTGTGTCGGTAATTAAGGTGTCTTCAAGACTTACATTTAGAAGCATTTTCAATTCAGCCAAGCGTTTCAAATCGTCGTCTTTCACGCTCGTCTTACCTAGATTTACCGCTGTGATTACAATCGGTTCGGTCGGCAACTCTTCGATCTTGGTGACAAGCTTACCACTGACATGAACCTTGCCTCCCATCCCAATCACCCACTCTGCAACCTCACGGTCAGTCATAGACGTGTCGCCTGTCGTGGTTGGCTCAATCACCTGCAACTCATCATCCACCATCACCCACTTCGCACCGACGATCTTGCCATCATGTCCGTTGCCGGAAGAGTCTTTCAGCACATCACCTGTGCCTTCGTCGAAGTGGTAGAGAGCCAGTGTGTTTTTGTCGTTATTGAAGCGTTTGTCTGGGGTGAAGTCTTTGGTGTAACGGGCGGTATTGGAAAAACGGACTTCATCGATGGAACCTTTGAAAATCGGAGAATTTGCAAACGGAGTTCCAATTATAATGAATCTATTTGTGTGAATATTTGATCCTTTGAAATTCAATTCTCCTTTTTTATGACCATTCACATAAATTTGTGCAACACTCCCTTTATAAGTGACTGCGATATTGGTTCTTTTCCCCAATTCGGCTTTGGAATTGGAATGCAGCACTTGGAATTTATGATTATTCGCAACACTCGTAAACCATTGATTTTCTTTTTTATTAGTATTATTAAAACCGATATGGAAGCCATTCAATGAGTATCCGTTCATAATAATACTTTGCGTTTGATTAGAATCCTCATCAATGGTGACCCATGCTTCGACTGTCAAGTCGCCTGCTGTTTCATGTTTGAGCGGTAAAGTCACATAATCGGAACTGTTTTGGAACCGTAATGCGTAATGCGATTTCGCTGGTGGAACCGACTTCGCCACCTTCAACGGCACTAAGCGAACCTTGATCGTCTCTTTACCACCGGCCTTCACTGTGAACTGTTTGACAAACGCCTCAAAGCCACCCTTCGTCACTTTCAACGTGTGAGTCTTCTCATCAGCCACTACTTCAATCGGTTCTTTGCCTTCACCCGTCTTGATAGTGATTTTCTTTTGCTCATCAACTGAAACCACAGCACCCGCCAACTCCGGCTGGTCGATCTCCAGAATGATCGTGCCTGCGGACGTGTCTACTTTGAAGATGATTCCAGCCAGTAAAACGAGCGATGCCAGCACACCACCGACAATGATCCCACCCCGTTTTCCGATGGACTGCATTCGCTTCTGTAACGGTTTAAAGGTAGTGCCGCCCAGCGTGTTATCCATAAAACCAGAAGTGAGAGTCTCATTTTGAGAATCAGTCAGCGGTTTCTCTGCCGTCATGGCATCTGCTGACATCACAACGGTCGGGCTGGATGCCATCCGCCGTGATTGCAGGAATTTGTGTAACTCTGGATCGGAAGGTTCTTCGGATACGGTCGAGGAAGATTTCATCAGATCACAACGATTGATAGCATCGATCACTTCCTGCATCGACTGAAACCTATCTTCTGGTTTCTTGGCAATCATTTTCTGATACACGGCATCGATATCAGCAGGGACATGGATGTGCGAAGAAGTGAGTGAAGGAATGGCATCATTCTGGTGAGCCATTATTCTGTTGACCATCGTACTTCCACTGTAAACGGATTCCCCGGTGAGCAGGTAATAAAACGAACAACCCAAGCTGTAGATATCGGAACGGGCATCAGCGGTGTGCGTGTCCTTAGCCTGTTCCGGGGCCATGTAATCGATGGTGCCCATTACCGAGCCATCTTGTGTTAGCTGTGTGGCCGGGATCTCGTGGGCTTCGTCTTCGATCCGGGCCAGACCCATGTCCAGAATTTTGATCGTGCCTTCGTTGTCCAGCAACATATTGGCGGGTTTGATATCACGGTGAATGACACCTTTGTTGTGGGCAAACTCCAAGCCCTTAGCCGCTTGCATAATATAATCGACGGCGATATCAACTTTAAGCACACCCTGTTTTTTTACAACCGCTGAAAGATCAATACCTTCCACATACTCCATGACAAAATAATGCACGCCATTGGCTTCATCGGCGTCATGTGCAGTCACGATATTTGGATGAGTCAGTTTGGCGGCTGCTTGGACTTCACGCTGGAAGCGTTGGATAGACTGTGCATCTTTGGTCATCGCAGCGGGAAGGGTTTTGAGTGCGACTTGTCTTTTCATCCGGCGGTGTTCGGCCAGATAGACATCACCCATTCCGCCAGCACCGATTTTTTTTAGTATGAGATAATTGCCCAACAGCAGCCGGTCGCCTTTACCCTGATAGACCATCTGGGCTTGTAGTTTCGTCACTTTTTTGTGCTTAACCAGCAGCTTGCCCAAGTCTTCGGCAGACTCCGCAGGAGGCTTTTGCGACTTTTGAAACGCAGCGATATCCACAGCGGATATTACACCGCTATCATCTAGCTGAGATACAAATTTTTCCAGAGTCATCGACATCGTTGGTATGTTGGCCCGAAAGTGAACTGAACAAATGGATTAAGCATAGCCAGTGTACCGGTAAAACATATACAGAGCAAGCATTTAGTGACGGGGTCAGTGCGTGGTGAAGATTATATTTGAGGCTTCAGGTGAGATGGTGGTATCTGTAATAATTAACGGTGTGTCTGTAATAATTAACGGTGTGATAGACACATACATAACAAAGCTAAACCGCAGTTTTGAAGTCAATTTTTCACAAGAATCAGGATGAGCTTGCTTTATCATTATCCGATAGGCAGATTTAACTTCTGTTTTGGAATCCGCCAATCCTCTTGGAATTGCGCAATCGTCCCAGTGAAAATCTGTCGGCGGCGATTTGGAAGTGTCCCAAAAATTGTTGAAACTTGAAAGGTGGTCTCCCGAGGGACGATAATCGGCCCTCGCAATTTCAAGCATTAATCGTCGGTTGACG